>ERZ778510.1023-NODE-1023-length-19803-cov-4.322564_pt1 | contig 19803 bp, 12 predicted proteins | sample MGYA00510348_ERZ778510 | MGnify/ENA primary metagenome ERZ778510 (study PRJEB29527, sample SAMN07138969) | mouse gut metagenome | material: feces | host: mouse | place: China:Nanjing | collected 2016-01-25 ... | reverse complement strand
AGCGGGGAGAAGCTTCTTTTCGTGAATTGGAGCGAAACATGCTGCATGAGGTAGGGGAATTTGAGGATGTCGTGGTCTCTACTGGCGGTGGTACTCCTTGCTTTTTTGACAATATGGAGTACATGAACGGTTGCGGACAGACTGTGTTCCTGGATGTGCATCCCGATATTCTATTCCGCCGGCTTCGGGTGGCGAAGCTGCAACGCCCCATCCTGCAAAGCAAGACGGACGAGGATTTGCGCACCTTTATTGTGGAGGCGTTGGATAAGCGTGCGCCTTTCTACTCGCAGGCCCGTTATCGCTTTGATGCCGGTTATCTGGAGAGCCGCGGCCAGATTGACGAATCTGTGCAACGGTTACGCCAACTTTTAGGACTTTAATTCCTTGTAAGTGTGTATTCTTCAGTCCGAAGAGCTGGATATATTAGATTTATGTGTATTTTTGTCCCCCCCTTATAAGACACACTACTGTGGGAAAATAGTAAATTGTAAATAGTCTAATAGTAAATGTACTGATGAGAAAATGGCGTATTGAAGATTCAGAAGAGCTGTACAACGTAACTGGTTGGGGCACTTCGTACTTTGGTATCAATGACAGAGGTCATGTTGTGGTGACACCGCGTAAGGATGGAGTTGCCGTCGATTTAAAAGAGTTGGTGGACGAGTTGCAGTTGCGTGATGTGGCGGCTCCGGTCTTGGTGCGTTTTCCCGATATTCTGGACAACCGCAGCGAGAAGGTATCCTGCTGCTTCAGGCAGGCGGCTGACGAGTACGGATATAAAGGAGAGAACTTTATCATCTACCCCATTAAAGTGAATCAGATGCGTCCCGTGGTGGAAGAGATGATTAACCATGGGAAGAAGTTCAATCTGGGTCTGGAAGCGGGTTCAAAACCGGAGTTGCATGCTGTGATAGGGGTCAATACAGACCCGGGTTCCCTCGTGGTTTGTAACGGATATAAGGACGAGAGCTTCATTGAACTGGCACTGTTGGCACAGAAAATGGGCAAACGCATCTTTCTTGTCGTAGAGAAACTTAATGAGCTGAATCTTATTGCCAAGATGGCGAAGCAATTGAAGGTGAGACCCAATATAGGTATTCGCATTAAATTGGCTTCCAGCGGAAGTGGCAAATGGGAAGAAAGCGGAGGAGATGCCAGCAAGTTCGGACTGACATCCAGTGAACTGCTCGAAGCGCTGGACTTCTTGGAGAAAAAAGATATGAAGGACTGTCTGAAGCTGATACATTTCCATATCGGCAGTCAGATAACCAAGATACGTCGTATCAAGAATGCTTTGCGTGAAGCTTCGCAGTTCTTTGTGCAACTGAACAAGATGGGCTTCAACATTGAATTCGTGGATACCGGTGGTGGCATGGGGGTTGATTATGACGGTACACGTTCTTCAAGCAGCGAAAGCTCCGTTAACTATTCTATTCAGGAATATGTCAACGATGTGGTGTCGACCTTCGTCGACGCTGCCGACAAACACGGTTTTCCTCATCCCAATATCATTACTGAGACGGGACGTAGCTTGACTGCCCATCACTCTGTGCTTATCTTTGAAGTGCTGGAAACGGCTTCCCTGCCCGAAATGGACGACGATTGGGAACCGGGAGAGGATGCTCACGAACTGGTGAAGGAACTGTATGATATATGGGACAACCTGAGCCAGCGTAGCATGCTGGAACCTTGGCACGATGCGCAGCAGATACGCGAAGAGGCACTCGACCTTTTCAGCCATGGTATCGTCGACTTGAATACGCGTGCACAGATAGAGAAACTCTATTGGAGTATCTGCCGCGAAATCAACTCCATTGCCAGCGGCATGAAGCACTGCCCCGAGGAATTCCGCAAGTTGAGCAAGCTACTTGCCGACAAGTATTTCTGTAATTTTTCATTGTTCCAGTCGTTGCCCGACTCCTGGGCCATCGATCAGATGTTCCCCATCATGCCCATACAACGGCTGGACGAAAGACCCGACCGCGAGGCTACCTTGCAGGACATGACTTGCGACTCGGACGGTAAGATTGCCAATTTTGTCAGTTCGCGTGCCGATACGACCACCTTACCATTGCATTCGTTGCGTGACAAGGAGCACTACTATCTGGCGGTTTTCCTGGTAGGGGCTTATCAGGAGATTTTGGGAGATATGCACAATCTATTCGGTGATACGAATGCCGTACACGTGTCCGTCAATTCCAAAGGCTATACCATCGATCAGCTGATTGACGGCGAGACGGTGGCCGAGGTGCTGGACTACGTGCAATATAATCCTAAAAAACTGGTGCGTACGCTGGAAACATGGGTGACGCAATCCGTCAAGGAAGGGCGCATCTCTGTGGAAGAAGGAAAGGAATTTTTGTCTAATTACCGTTCCGGACTGTACGGATATACTTATTTGGAATAAAATGGAGAAACTGACTGTAATCAAAGTGGGTGGCAAAATTGTAGAAGAGGAAGCCACCCTCTATAAGTTGTTGGATGACTTTGCAGCCATTGAGGGCTACAAGGTGCTGGTACACGGAGGCGGACGCTCGGCTACGAAGATTGCCGCCCGACTGGACATTGAAAGCAAAATGATAAATGGCCGCCGCATCACTGATGCCGAAACGCTGAAAGTGGTGACAATGGTGTATGGCGGATTGGTGAATAAGAATATCGTTGCCGGTCTGCAGGCGCGCGGTGTCAATGCACTGGGTCTGACGGGGGCTGATATGGATGTGATTCGTTCCGTAAAACGTCCCGTAAAGGAGGTGGATTATGGGTTTGTAGGCGATGTGAGGCAGGTGAATGCCGCTTTCCTGGCAGACCTCATTCATAAAGGTGTGGTTCCCGTAATGGCTCCGTTGACGCACGATGGAGAGGGGCACATGCTGAATACGAATGCCGACACCATTGCCGGAGAGACTGCCAAGGCTTTGGCGGGCTTGTTCGACGTTACTTTGGTATTTTGTTTTGAGAAGAAGGGGGTACTGCGTGACGAGAACGACGATGATAGCGTGATTTCACAGATAACGCCGGAGGAATTCAAGCAATATGTGGCGGATGGGGTGATTCAAGGTGGTATGATTCCGAAATTGGAGAACTCTTTCGAGGCATTGAATGCCGGTGTGGCTGAAGTCGTAATCACTTTGGCATCAGCCATCAACGGGAATAGTGGAACCCGTATCCGAAAATAATTTAAAAAAAGTGGCAGTAGGCTGTAACTTTCTGAATACTTAACCGTCAATTTCTTAGAGATGCAAGAACTCAGCTTTCGCAATGACATTCTTCCGCTGAAGGACAAGCTCTTTCGGTTAGCCTTGAGAATTACGTTCGATAGGGCAGAGGCGGAGGACGTTGTGCAGGAAACGCTGATAAGAGCCTGGAACAAGCGTGACGAGTGGTCGCAGTTCGGTTCTATCGAAGCCTATTGCTTGACAGTGGCAAGAAATCTGGCGATAGACCGTAGCGAGCGAAAAGACTCCCGTACCTTGGAGTTGACACCCGAAATGGAGCAGGCTTCCGATGCATCGAGTCCTTACGAAAAGCTGGTGAACAAGGAACGGATGACGCTGATACATCGGCTGATGAACAAACTTCCCGAAAAACAGCGGCTGATTATGCAGCTTAGGGATATTGAAGGTAAGAGTTATAAAGAAATTGCAGCGGTTCTGAGCTTGACCGAGGAGCAGGTAAAAGTGAACCTCTTCAGGGCGCGGCAAAAAGTGAAACAAACGTTTATTGATATAGAAGGTTATGGACTCTAAATATATAGAACAACTCTTGGAGCGCTATTGGCAGTGCGAAACTTCTTTGGAAGATGAGATTGAATTGCGTGCTTTCTTTAACGGAAACGATGTTCCTGGGCACTTGCTTCGCTACAAGGACTTGTTCGTATATCAGCAACTGCAGCAGGAAGTGTATCTGGGTGAGGATTTTGATGCCCGGATGCTTGCCGAAGTGGAAGTTCCGGTGGTCAAGGCAAAGCGCCTGACATTGACCGCACGTTTCATGCCGCTGTTCAAAGCCGCCGCAGTAGTGGCAGTGGTCTTTTCGATGGGGAATGTGATGCAACATTCATTTTTCTCGGATGTGAAGGAAGTAGCCGCAGCCGATACTATCGGTAAACAGATTTCCGCACCGTCGGTAGCTCTCTCGGGAGATGTGTCCGTGTCTCATGAGAAGCAAGTGATGGACAGCTTGCATCGGGTGGAAGAGGAACAGGAAATCGAGGAATAGATATTTTCATTTGCTTTTAAAATAACATTTTCATTTGCTTTAAACATAATAGTTAGTGTACTTTATTAAAACAACTTGAGGCTGTGAAGTTTCAATTCTCTCAAAATCTTATAAAAACTAACTAAGATAGAAGGGACGCCGCGTGATGCTGCGTCCCTTTATTGTTTGTGTGTTCAGCATGGGTAGATATACAAAAAACGAAGGACTTCCTCGCGGGAGTCCTTCGTCATCTTTATAGGTAATTATTTGAGAGAGAATTTAGTTTAGCTTATAATCATTCTATCTTTTCCAATGTTAGAGCTTATACAGTCCTTTTTTCGGATAGTCCAGTTCCGGATTACCCTTGTAGCCCACACTGCCGCTTCCGCTGGTGCGTACTTTCAGGAAATCTGTGGCATGGCATTTGATGTCGCCTGAACCGGCAACACTGGCAGATGCCTTTTTGGCAACAAAATCGGAAGCAAACAAATCACCCGAACCTGCCACACTGTATTCTGCTTCTTGGGTGCTACCGCTTAGGATAGCGGTACCCGAACCTGCAATAGATGCTTTGGTGGAGTGGGCCGTTACGTTGTTCAACTTCATGTCACCGGAGCCTGCAACGGATACTTGGAGGTCATTGCAAGTGATGTTGCTGCTGTTGATGTCTCCCGAGCCTGCGATGGAAATACTGAGGTCTGTACAGGAGATATTGTTTCCGCTGATGTCTCCCGAACCTGCCACGGAGATTTTAAGGTCGTCCGTTTTTAGCCCGTTTTTCAATTCCACGTCTCCTGAACCTGCCACGGCAATACCGTTCAGCTTTTCTGCGGAGACACGGACTTTCAGTTTGTCGTATGATACGTTGACATTCTTTTTGAAGCCGACGTAGAGGGTATTGTCCTTGACACGGATATCCAGCAAATCTACAATGTTGTCCGAGGTGTATACTTCCACTGTCGGTTTTCCGGACTTTTGCGTGTAGGTCACGTCGGGACTGCCGGCTACACTCAGTTTGGTGAAGTTGTCCACTTTTATGTCTTTGGTTACATAATTCTTGCTTGCCTTGACCGTTTTGCTGCCGAAGCTTCCGGAACGGTATGTGTGTTGTTGTGAACAAGCGGTTGTACAGAATGCCAATAAGGCGATTGCGATAAATGTTGTTAGAGTTTTCATATTCTTTTTTGCGATTCAATATTTATTAGTTAGACGTGAACTGCCTTGAAAAAGTTGCATGTAGAAATGCTTTTTTTAAAGGACGTTCGGTTGTTATACTTTAATCAATTATTGTGCCATAAATCTAAATCTTTGATAACTAAAGAATAACTGCTTTTACACAGTGTTCATTATCGGACATCCCGTCCGCTTTTGTCAAGTGTTTGCTTGCTTTTTCGGACGATTCTTTGTTCATTTGCAAAGTCTCTTCCCTGTCCCCCTCTATGGGAGAGGCTTTGATTTATGACAGTAAACCGTATTATAGAAGATAAAGAGCTTGGGTCTTTGTTTGTCCGGGTCAATGTCCGGGCACGGCGTCTCACTTTCCGTACAAAGGAGGACGGAATTTACGTGACTGTGCCTCCCCGGACTTCTCTTGCTGAAATAGAGAGTGCCATCGAGAAGCTTCGTCCGCGTCTGAAGGATGCCAGACAGAAGCTGGTCAGAAAGCTGATTGATTTGGATTACCGCATTGATACGGAGTTTTTTAAACTGACGTTGGTCAGCGGACAACGGGAACGGTTCCTGTCCCGTTCGGAATTGGGGGAAATGCAGATAATCTGTCCTCCTGATGCCGATTTCTCGGATGCGAATCTGCAGGCTTGGCTGCACAAGGTAATTGAAGAGGCTCTGCGCCGGAATGCAAAGATTATCCTTCCTCCCCGTCTGTATATGCTCTCCATGCAGCACAATCTGCCTTATAAAAGTGTGAAAATCAATTCCAGTAGCGGGCGTTGGGGAAGCTGTTCGGCACAAGGTAATATCAATCTTTCCTATTATCTGGTGCTTCTTCCCAAGCATCTTATAGACTACGTGCTACTGCACGAGCTGGCACATACCCGCGAGATGAATCATGGGGAGCGCTTCTGGGATTTGCTCGACCGGATGACCGGTGGAAAGGCACAAGCATTGAGAGCGGAGCTTCGGAAATATCAAACGAAAATAAATGGTTAGAGATTGATATGAGTGTATTACGGTAAGTAGTTCCTGCTTTACAGACAGTTGCATTGCAAAACTACTGCATGCCCTTTGCAGTGCAACTGTGCTTTGCTGTAGCACTGCAAAAGTTGTATAGTGCCTTTGCGGTGACTGTTGGTAAGTCGGAAAACTGCTTGTGGACTCCGAAGTATGAGAGCCGAATGCCTTACAGCTTTTTATCCCTAATTTTTTGCCAGCTGCTTCACCTCTTCCCCTTCCTTCTCGAACCGGTATTCTCCTCCTTTTTCGCTAAGCTCAAACAGGGAAAGCTTTTCGGTTGCATTGTTCACAATCATCAGTGCACTTTGTTCGGCAAAGCGTTTCACTTCGAGGATGAAAGGTTCTTCTGCCATGGTGCGGTTCACCAGCAGGCTGTCGTTAATGAATATGGAGATGGAGTCTCCGGCAAAGCCTTTCGTCAGTGTGATGGTGTATGTTTCGATGAAGTTGCGGTGGTCCGACTTCTGTTGTTGTAGCCTCATGCTCATATAGACAAAGATGACGACTACGAAAATTACTGCAAAGGCAAGGATGCCGTTTCCTACCATAAACTGTTTGTTGGTGTTAAGATGATGTGCCATATACGGTTGGTTTTAAGAGACACTGCAAATGTAATGAATAAAATTGAACCGGAGGATAAACATTTGAACAAATAGGAAAGAATGCTTTGAGGGCAATTCGCTAATATTGCGGTCGTAAAACAAATTGTTAAAGATACTATGAAACTGAATTTCATTTTTGGGCTCTTGTTTTCTGTAGTTGCATTGCAGATGAAAGGGGCTGGTGGAACCCCTGAAGGGCTTCCTCCGTTTGTTCGTTTTCCTGGGTTGGAGCAGGAAGTTTACATTACGCGTGATACATGCAAGAGTGTGGAGGGACGTTTCTCCGGCTTTTCCCCTTTTTTCGTGATTTATCCGGACAAGCCGTGCGATGCTTCCGAAGCGGCGGCATTGACGGACGAATTGGGCATTGCGTTCTATGCGCACACCTACTCGGGGACGGTTTGTGTGGTGAATCCCTTGGGAAAGGAGTATGATGCGGTGAAGGATTTGGAAGCTTATAAGAATTTCCTGAACAAGATGCGTGTTTTTACTAATCTGAAGATAATCGGTGTAGGTAAGGGAGCGACGTTTGTCAATAAGGCTATTGCCGCACATGCAGGTGCTGTTGCCGGTATCGTATCGCTGAATGGCCGACCGGCCAAGACGGTTGAGGGTGCCGCCCCCGTTCCTGCTTTTATTGCCGGAACACACAGTCGGCAGGTAGCGGCTACCTATATCTTGCAGAATCAGGCGGAACTGGTGCGGAAAGAAAACGGGTTGGCTTGTTATGTCAACCGAAAGGAGCCGTTACAGCAGGTTGTGGTAAGTGCAAACAAGTACATTTCCTTGAAAGAGGCTTTTGCAGAAGCCTGGAAGACATTGCTTTGCAAGAACTACCGTTTTAACAATTACGAACATACCTGGTACACGGGAGCTCAATTCGACCAATATGGTACGTATGAGCTGGAGCCGTATATCATGCCCGAAGATTGGGGAATCATTCGTCGTGTGATGAAGAAAGACCTTATCGGTACAGGCGATTTCCTATGGTATGAATTCCACCCGGAGGCTACCTTGAAGGCGGAAAAGGCTTCTGTGCCGTTGTTGCTTTTGCTGCATGGCAACAACAATGATCCGCGTACACAGGCTGAGACATCCGGCTTCATTGAACTGGCGGCTGAGGAGAACTTCATTGTTGCCGAACTGGAGTGGCAGGGCAACGGTTATGCTCCTATGGGGTTGGATGGCATCGAGCAGGTGGTGTATCATCTGTTGAAGACCTATCCGCAGATAGACCCTTCGCGGGTATATGCCGAAGGGCTTTCGGCAGGAGCCGCCACGGCTACGGGGCTCGGTATACGCAAGTCGCACGTGTTTGCCGCTGTGGGCGCCCAGTCGGCAGGGCTGACTCCAGACAGGTATATGTTCGGCTACAATGGTGAAGCGTTGATGAACGAGGCGATGCAGAAACGGGGCAGTGTGGAGACCGCTTATTTCTCTGTGACGGGTACGGACGACGAAGTTGTACCTTTTGTAAGCGAGAACAATTGGCGCACCAATGCCTTCTTCTGTGCCTGGACTGCCTATCAGACCATGAACGGCATGGAGGTGAGTAGCCGGCCTGACTTCTCGAAAGATGCCACCTTCGGCATGGCACTCAAGGACAGGGAAGTAATCTCCACCAACAAGCGCGTCACGATGGAAGCGGGAGTGCTTTACAAGGGAGACATTCCGCTGATTAAAGTCGTGGCTGTGAATGACTACGGTCATTGGAACTTCAAGCCTGATGCACGGTTGATGTGGGATTTCATGAAACAATTCTCTCGCGACCCGCGAACGAAGAAACTGGTTTATGACAAGCGATAATCGGCAACTTTTATCGGAAGTAATATTTGAGGGAATGAAAGAGCCGTAGGTGCCGGCAAGGAGATGTACAAGGTTTATTGATACTCACTCGGATTTATGCCGAATTGCTTTTTAAAGCAGGTAGAGAAGTGGGGAAGGGTATTGAAGCCGGTCATGTCCGCTATTTCGGAAATGGTATAGGTTCCTTCCTTGATTAGTTCGGCTGCGCGGTTCAGTTTATAAGTTCTGAAGAAAACGCTTGGATTCTTGCCGGTTAACCCTTTCACCTTGTAGTAAAACTTGGTACGGGAAATTTTGAGTAATTCGGCCATCCGCGTGATGTCCAGTTCCGGATTATCCAGTTCATTTTCCATTAGTTTATATAGTTCTTGCATGAAGGCTTCGTCTTTTGGGGCAAGGGCAAGTTCCTTCATCCGGCTTGTCCGGGTATTGTTCATCAGGAAACTGCGTATTTTATCACGGTTCGTCAATAGTGATTCAATCAGGGCCAGTAAGTAAGCCGGTTCAAAAGGTTTGGGCACGTATGCGTCAGCTCCGGTATGCAATCCTTCTATCTGGTTTTCCACGGTGGATTTGGCAGTTACTAGGATGACGGGTATGTGACAGAATTGCAGGTTTGCTTTGATTTCTTTGCAAAGCTGGTAACCGTCTTTGTCCGGCATCAGTACATCGCTCAGTATCAAATCCGGAGCTTCGTCTACAATGGTCTGGAAGATGTTGGTGGAATTGAGCCGGCTGATGATGTGATAATGTGGGGTCAGCAGAATCTGCAGATAGTGCATGATGGCCGGGTCATCGTCTACTATGAGTATTGTTTTCGGACTTGTTTTACCTTCACGGGCAGTATCCGGTTCTATTTTCGCAGGTTCTATGGAAGTATTGTTCAGGAGTGTTTTTTTGCCATAGAACCGTTCCTCTTTTGTGTACGAGAAATCGTCTGCAGGAAGAATCAGGATAAACATGGCTCCGTTTCCTTCTTTTCGATTTGCTGCTTTCAGATGTCCGTGGTGCAACCGGGCAAGGCTACGGGCATAATAAAGCCCGATACCGGTTCCCAAATTGTAAGTCCCTTTGTCGTTTCTTATCTGATAGAACCGCTCAAAGATTTTTTCCAGCTGTTCTTCCGGAATATTTTCTCCGGTGTTAGTTACGGAAATCCGGATATATCGGGCGCTTTGGTCTTGTTCTGTCAGGCTGAAGAACTCTTCGGCTTCCTGACGCGTGACGATGGCGAACGAGATTTCTATTTCGCCTCCTATAGGAGTAAACTTCATGGCATTGGAAAGCAGATTGCTCAGTATTTTCTCTACTTTGTCTTCATCGACCCAATAGAGGATGTCGTGTTGTAATCCATGAATGCTTAGGGTTATATTCTTGCTTTGGGCATTGATGTTGAAGAAACTGATGATTCGTTTGATGGTGGAGGCGAGGTTGGTCTGTTGGACTTCCAGTCCCAGGTTGTCGTTGTCTAATTTGTTAAAATCAAGTAATTGGTTGACTAGCTGGAGCATTCGCAGAATACCGTTTTGCAGGACATTTAGTAGTTCCCGGTTGGGCACTGTATTGGTCGGGGCGGCACACAGTTGTCTGATGGAACCCAACATTGTGGTCAGTGGTGTCCGGAACTCGTGGGATATGTTTGTAAAATAGCTCATGTATGTTTTATTCATTTTCTGCTCTTGTGCTTTTTCCTGTTCGGCACGGCAGGCGGTTTCTTTTTCAATTCTTACGCGCCGCCAACTGTGTATAAGTGTACCTGATATTCCGATGATTACCAGGGCATAGGCGCATCTTGCCCACCAAGTATTCCAAAGAGCCGGTTTGACGATAATGCGCAGTCGTTTTTCTTCTCCGATTATGCTTTGGTCTTCATTGGTGATTTTTATTTTGAACATATAAGTTCCTGCGGAAAGGTTGGCATAATAAGCTTCCCGGTTGGTGTGTGCATCTATCCAGTAGCGGTCAATGCCTTCCAATTGGTAGTGATAGTGTATTCGTTCATATTCACTATAATCCAATGCGGCAAATGATATGCTGAAGCTGCTCTGACCATGTTTCAGGTGTACGTCCGGTTGATAGGAGAGGTCTTTGTCGATGATTGCATTCTTTCCGGGATATATAAGCTTGTTATGAATCTTCAGATTCTCGAAAGTGAGTGGAACATGGTATTTGAAAGGAGTTTCCATCGGATTGAAGAATGTCATTCCGTGAGTGCCGCCGAATACTAAGGTTCCGTTTGAAAGTCGGCAGGATGCACGGTCGTAGAATTGATTGCCGCCGATACCGTCAGTTGCATAGTAGTTGCTGATTTGATTGGTCTGGCGCTCATATTTACTTAATCCGTATAATGTGGATATCCATAGGTTCCCTTGTATATCTTCTTCGATGCTGCAAATCTCTGTGCAGCCAATGCCGGATATAGGAGATAATTTATGATTCTGCGAAGTATATCGTAAAAGCCCGTTATGGGAGGTCCCAATCCAGATATCTCCCTGGCTGTCTTCGTATAATACGGAAGGGATAAATTTAGAGCGGCGTATGCAGGCCAGGCTGTCCGTCCTTGAGATGTCCGGTATCCGGATTCTCCATGTATCGGGGTTTATTGAACGAATCTTGTTGCCAAAGGAGGCAATCCATACTTCTCCGTTGGAGAGAGGGTGTATGGTGGGGGTGAAGGTGAAAAATGACTGGGGGTAAAGTGATACGGGCGTGAATTCCTTTTCTCCTTTTTTCAGGGCATATATTGTCTGGCTGAAGCTGCCGGCCCATATTGTTCCGTTACGGTCTTGCGTTATGCACAGTACGGAAGGGACGGAGAAGATATCCGTTGCTTTTAATTGATTATATTCAAGCACACATTTTATGACCTGATTGGTATTGGTGGCAAGCCAGATGTGTCGGTCTTTGTCGTGATAGATGTGCCTGACAATTATATTTTCTGCGTTTTGTGCAGGTAGGATTCTGCTGATATTCACAGCCTCTATATGCCTGGTGTTCAGGCTGTAGACATACATTCCGTCTTTCAGGGTGGATATGTACAAGTTACAGGAGTCGGCATCGAGGGCTATGATGGATTTCTGATGGAAGAACGAGCGTAGATAGTTGTTGCTGTTGAAACGCTCTTTATAATGATAGCGTACGGTATATCCTTGGTCCGACGATCCTATCCACAGATTCTTGTGCGAGTCGGTGTACATGCATTTGACGCCATGTTGCGGGACTTCAAACGGAAATCCGTTTTCCTTTTCACGTATGACGGTGTTTTCTTTATGGTTGTAAAGGAATGTATGCTTCTGTGTGCAGATTAGTAGGCTGTTCCTGTCGTACGGGTGTATATAGGTGATAGCGGCTTTCGATAAGATGGGATGATTACTTATTGCGTCGGGAGTCGTTTTGAATCTTTTGCTTTCGGTATCGAATATGAAGAGCCGATTCTTGCTTGCCAGCCATAGGGAAGTGTGGTTGTGCATGTAAGAGTAGGTAATCTTCTGCGGCATGGGGATGGAATCTGTCAGTTGCATGTTTCGGGAGTCGTAGCATCGGATGGAGACGGGGTTGACGGCCCACAGACAGTTGTTGTTATCCATGTAGCAGGTCTGCTTATAGGTCTTGTCCGGGTCAAAGTTGATGAAAATGCGGTTGAAGGTGTCCGTTTCGGGATTATAGACGCAGAGATGTACCACCATGTTTAAGAAGATTTTTCCATCCTTGCTTTCTATGAACTGATGTCCGTTCCTATTGTTGTATGGTACGTTTATGGGTATCTGGCGGAAGTTGTCTTGGTCGGTATATCGGCATGTTCCGTCGGTTGTCGCTATCCATAAGCGTTTGCGTGAGTCCATGAAAATGTCCTGAATCCTGTCTCCGGGCAGTTGCAGTGAGTCGTTGGAACTGTAATATTGCCGGTATTCGTGGGCGTTGAATCTGTTCAGTCCGCGCGTGGTCCCTATCCAGATATAGCCTTGCGCGTCTTCTTGGAAATCTGTAATGTTTTGATTGGAGATGGTTGCCGAAATTCTATGAACGTCCAGTTTTTCCGCTTCTTCTTGGGCGGTTGCCGGTTTGCACGAAGACACGGCCGTTGCAGATAAAGCAATGAGGGAAAGGATGATTTTTTTCATATATGGAGCGTATTAGGATATGTTTCGCGGAAAGTGTTTTTTTACACTGAAGCAGACAAAAGTAGAAAGAAAATAAGTAGGTGATATTTGCTGTAACAGTGATTTTTCTACCTGGATTATGTTGTAAGGCATATTTTGAACATATTGATAATTTTTTGAACGTACAGGAAATGATATTTGAACATATAAGAAATGTTTTTGTATTTTCTCAATATCCTCTTATTCCCTCTTTTGATAAAATTGTATCGGAAATCCTGCAATGAGTGAATGCAGCTTTTTTATTAACAAATCTAATTATTTAAGCATTATGGAAAACAACTTTAAAAGAAAGCTGATGGCATTCTGGCTGTTCCTTTTGGTGGGAATACCTTATATGCTGGCGCAAAGTCCGATGATGGTATCGGGACGGATCACAGATGATTTGGGAGAACCGATGATTGGTGTGAGTGTACTTGAAAAGGGTACTTCCAACGGAGTGATTACGAATATGGAGGGAAATTATTCCTTAAAGGTAAAGCAAGGCGCCGTCATTGTCTATTCGTACATCGGATATGTGACACAGGAGCTGAAAGCCGTATCGGAGAGAATGAATGTGACGATGAAGGAAGACACCCGGACGCTGGATGAAGTGGTAGTGGTGGGCTATGGTGTGCAGAAGAAGAGTGACCTGACGGGTGCCATTTCTTCCGTCAAGGCGGAAGACATCCAGAACCGCTCCATCACCCGGGTGGAAGAAGCCCTGCAGGGTAAGACAGCCGGTGTGCAACTGATATCCACGACTTCGCAACCGGGCGCCTCGCCTACCATTCGTGTCCGTGGTTTCTCGTCGAATGGCACTTCCGACCCTCTCTATGTGGTAGATGGATTGATAGTATCCGACTTGAGTGCTGTGGATCCTAACAATATAAAAAGCATGGAAGTCCTGAAAGATGCCGCATCCGCTGCCATTTATGGTGCGCAGGCCGGTAATGGCGTGGTGCTTATTACCACAAAGAGCGGAAGCAAAGGCACCAGCAGCATTTCCTACGACTTTCAATATTCCATCAGTAGCCTGGCCCGACGTCCCAAGCTGATTAATTCGCAAGAAGCCTTATTGCAAAAGAAGGAGCAAGACCCTACTTTTACAGATGATAATATCCAGGAGCTTATTACCAGCGGCACATGGGACGGCGTATCGACTACCGATTGGTATGATGTGGCTTTTAATGCTTCACCATCCTCCCATCATACGGTCAACTTTCAGGGAGCGAATGACAAGGGCTCTTTCTTCCTGTCATTAAACAATCTGTATGACAATGGTATTCTTCGTGAAAACAAGGATACCTACAAGCGGCTTTCCGTCATGCTGAACGCCGACTATGACATTAAACCCTGGTTAAAGGTAGGTGTTACTGCCAATTATGCAAAATATACGCAGAAATCCATCAATGACGGCAGTGCGGGCAATTCATATTCCAGCATGATTGCTACCGTGATGACCATGGCTCCTTATTATGCGGACACTTATGCTGCCGATGCGCTTCCTAAGCAAATGGAGGCATTGATTGCCAATGGCTTTACTTTGTTGCGCAATGACAAGGGCGATTATTACAGCTGTCTGGGTTCCATGGAACAGATACATCCTATGGTAGCCATCCGCATGAGCGACAAGAAGAACTTCGGCAACAGTCTGATGGGAACGCTCTATGCCAACCTGACTCCTTTCAAAGGATTTGTGTTTACTACCCGACTGGGTTACAGAGAACTGAACGCAAACACTTATCAGTATAACAATCTCTATTACGGCTCGGCTTCCGCCAATAATAAGGATAAGAACGGGGCCAGCCGCTCCAACTCCTCCACTACTTATTACCAGTGGGAGAACTTTGTGAACTATAGTACGGATTTGTGGGACAAGCATCATGTGTCTGCCATGCTGGGTATGTCTTACAGCGAGAATAACTTCACTTACGTTTCTGCCGGTGTGGACAAGACAGCCAAGCACGATCCTTTGTATGCCGATGTTTCGTATCCTGCCGGAGATGCCGTGAAGAGTACCGCCGGTTACAATCTGATTAATCGCAAACTGTCCTATTTCGGCCGTCTGGCTTACGATTACCAGAACCGCTATATGCTGCAAGCGGCCATGCGTGCCGATGCCGCCGATACTTCCGTGCTTCCGGGCACCAATCGCTGGGGTTATTTCCCGTCGGTATCGGCCGGCTGGGTTATTTCCAACGAGCGCTTTTTCACGGAAAAGAACAATACCCCTTTGACATTCCTGAAATTGCGTGCCAGCTGGGGACAGAATGGAAGCACAAGCAATCTGAGTGGTTATAAGTATTCCAATTCCCTGGTGACTTCGGCTGCCGGATACTCTTTCAGCAATACGGCGATGAACTATGTCACTTCCGCCAAGCCTTCGCAGCTCTATAATCCTGACTTGAAGTGGGAAACCTCCGAACAGCTGGATTTGGGTATGGATCTGCGCGCTTTCAACGACCGCTTCTCGTTTGGTATGGACTGGTATAGGAAGAAGACTAAAGACTTGATCGTGTCCAACATTGTCATTCCTTATGAGGCGGGAAACTCGTCGGCTCCGATGAATGCCGGTAATGTGACGAATAAGGGCTTTGAGTTTGAAGCCGGATGGAAAGACAAGGCCGGTGATTTCAGCTATTCTGTGACCGCCAATCTGGCCACTTTGAAGAACGAGGTTACTTATCTGGATCCGCATGTCAGCGGCGGACGCATAGAAGGCGCCACTACGATGGCTTCGAACGGTTCGTTCTCCGCATTCGAGGTAGGCTATCCGGTGTGGTATTTCAGAGGCTATCAGGTCGACCATCTGGACGACAAGGGAGATCCCGTATTCAGGGATAATACGGGCGACGGTACCATTGATGCCAGTGACAAGGCGATGATCGGCAAGCCGATGCCGGACTTCACGTATGGCATCACGTTGACTGCCAACTACAAGAATCTTGATTTCCTGATTTTCGGTAACGGTTCCGTGGGCAATGACGTGTTCATGTCCTACAGTTATAATTCGATATCCTATACGCTGAAGGAGATGTACGACCAGCGCTGGACGGCGGACGGGACTACCGGCCGTAAGTTTGCGCGGCCGCAGAATACGAATGCAGACAAGTATGGCCTGTCCGATGCCTATATCTTTGACGGCTCTTATTTCCGCATCAAGCAGATACAGCTGGGGTATACGTTGCCCCGGACGGTTACGAAGAAGTTCCTGGTCGACAAGCTGAGGATATATGCCTCGTTGGATAATTTCTTCTTGTTCACCAAGTATCCGGGACTCGACCCGGAGGTTTCATCCACGGCTACCAGTGGTATGGGCGTGGATTACGGAAATTATCCCACGACGAAAAAGGTGGTGTTCGGTTTATCAGTTACATTTTGAATTATATAAAATAGAAGAAGTATGAAAAGAAAATATATCTTGTCCGGACTGTTGGCGTGTGCACTCACATTCTCCGCATGCGATGTCGATTTGCTGGATATTCCCCAGAAAGGTGTAGAGAATGAAGAGAACTATTATCAGACGGACGAACAGTGCGAGTCTGCCATCGCTGCCGTCTATGCGTCCTGGCGGAATGCTTATTCCGGGCGTGGTGAGAAAGCCTCGCAGTATGCCAACGGTTTCTTCCTGAAAAACTTCCTGGCCGATGATTTCAATTCGGGCGGTGCCCGCTCCGACCAGGTGTATGCGCAGGAGATATACGAGAGTGCGATAGTGGCCACGAACGGTTGGGTGGAAAACTATTATAAGAGGTTGTATGCCACGATTTATTTGGCCAATCTGGTGATTGAGCGGTTCGATGCCGCTGAGAGTGAAGTGAAGGCAAGAAACATTGCCGAGGCCAAGTTCTTCAGAGCCATCTGCTATTTCGAGCTGACCACTTTGTGGGGGACTCCTCCTTTGGTAGATAGGGTATTGAAAAATTCGGAAGAGTATAAGGTACCCAACTCCACTGCTGAACAGTTGTGGAAATTCATGGAGACAGACCTTACGGAAGCTATAACTTCCGGGAAACTCACTTCGAAAGCGAGTCCGGAGGATAGGGACGGGGGAACCCGCGCCACGCTGGAGGCTGCCCGGTGCTTGCTGGGAAAGGTCTATCTGTATCAGGAGAAATATGCCGATGCCAAAAGTGAGTTGGAGAAGGTCATATCCTCCGGCAAATACGATTTGATAGCCGACGTCGGCACGTTCTATCATCCGGCCTCTGCAGGCTGCGAGGAGTATGTGCTGGAGTGTGTGCGCCATTACGACCCTTCCAACATGTATTCTCAGGAGGGCTGGTACGGCATCTTGGCCAATTGGGGATTCGGCTACGGCTTTATAGCCGGTCCGGAAGCGTCCATGCACTATAAGTTCAACACCACCAGCGGTTACAGCTACTTCAATCCGTCGAAGTCCTTGTATGATGCCTTTGTGGCCGAAGAGGGTGCTGACGGGTATCGTTTGAATGCTTGGATCAGAACCTGGGAGCAGGTGGTTGCCATGAACATTGCGGTGAACACGACGACCAATAAATATGCCAGCGAAGGCTATTTCCGTCTGAAATGGCTGGCAAGCACCGATGACGAATTTGTAGGGTACTGGTGTGGAAACCAGAGCAACACTCCGGTCATCAGATATGCGGATGTCTTGTTGATGGCTGCCGAGGCTTGCCTCCAGGCGGGCGACCAGGCCGGTGCCGACGAATATTTGGGCAGAGTGCGCGACAGGGCCCGTCTTCCCAGAAAGAGTCATGTGACGCTTTCCGATATAAAGCTGGAGCGCCGCCTGGAACTTGCTATGGAAGGCATGCGCTTCCAGGACCTGAAGCGTTGGGGAGATGCTCCGGCGGTATTGGCGGATAAAGGGAAAAAGTTGCCGACCTTCCAGATTGTACCCGACCCGAATAATGATCTGACTACGGCGGCAGGCATCTACAACGCCCGTTATACGACCAAGATTACCTATGTCGACAATGAAAAGCCGTTGGCGGGTTGGACTCCCGGTCGCGACGAGTGGCTGCCGTTTCCAGAAAACGAGTTGGAAGTGAACGGCAACCTGAAACAGAATCCCGGTTATTGATTTATCCTGAGAAATTCGCAATTCGATTTAACTGTATAAATAAGAGAAACATGAAAAGAAGTTTAGTGATGTTTGCCCTGCTGCTTGCTTGCATGTCCATAGGGGCGCAGACGGTATTCAAGAATGAAGAGGTGGAGGTTTCCTTGCTGAAAGAGAAGACCTGGGTGTTCTCCACTTGGGACCATACTACCATGTATCTGATAGAGGGCGAAGACAAGGCCGTACTGATTGATACCGGCACGCGTTGTGCGGATTTGGATAAGATTGTGGGACAGATAACCCCGAAACCGCTGGAAGTGATTGTCACCCACATGCACCCCGACCATGCCGGATGCATCAAGTATTTCGATAAAGTATGGATGCATCGGGCCGATACGGTGCTGGTGGCCCAGCATGCGGCAGATTATGAAGGAGAATTCCTCTATATGGAAGAAGGACAGGTGTTCGACTTGGGCGGACGCAAGCTGGAAGTGGCATGGATGCCCGGACATACGCCCGGCTCGGTGGTACTCTTGGACAAGGCAAACGGAGACTGCTATTCGGGTGATGCGTTCGGTTCGGGCGAAGTATGGCTGCAGTGCGTGCCGATGTCTCCCGTCGCCACTTTCCATGAGTCGTGTTGCCGTATGGAAAAGCTCATGAAGGAAGGGGGCATCAAGGATATCTGGTGCGGACATTATCCTTATCTGAAATCCTCTTTGTCGCTGGCCTATATTCAGACGATGATACGTATTTCCCACAGACTGATGAATGGAGACCAGGAAGGCTCGGAACCTTATTCCAACTATTTCATCAAGATGCCTCCCACTGCGAGGAAGTTGTCCGAAGGCCGTGCGATGATTGTATATGATTCGACTAACATACCGGAAGCCCGGTAACCCGCAAGGCTATTCCTTTCTTATTTTAAGGCGTAGTCCTTGCATGCACGAGATGTGCATCTTATGTGTATCGAGATGTGCATCTCGCGCTGTTTGAGATGTGCATCTCGTGCATAGAAAGAGCGGTTGATAAAAGAATGAAGGTTATACCTTCACCCCTGAAAGGCATAACCCTCATGCAGCAGGCTAAGTAGCCCGTCCTTTTATTTGCCGTATTCGCTTGGACTTACTCCAAACTGTTTCTTGAAGCTCTTCGAGAAGTGGGACAGCGTGCTGAACCCCGTCATGTCCGCAATTTCCGAGACGGTATATTTCCCTTCCGTTATCAGTTCGGCGGCGCGGTTCAACTTGTAGGTCTTGAAGAAGGTGCTGGGATTCTCGCCGGTCAGTCCTTTTACTTTGTAGTAGAACTTGGTACGTGATATTCTCAGCAGCTCGGTCATGCGGGCAATGTCCAGTTCGGGGTTGGAAAGCTCGCTCTCCATCAGATGGTAGAGTTCGGTCATGAAGACGTTGTCTTGCGGGGAGAGGATGTTTTCTTCTATCTTGTCCGTCTGGGTGGCTCTGCCAAGCATGCTGCGTGCTTTTTCACGGTTCCTGAGCAATGACTTGACGAGTGCCAGCAGATAGGTAGGGTCGAAGGGTTTCGTCACGTAGGCGTCGGCTCCGGTATTCAGTCCTTCCACCTGGTTTTCCACGGTGGCTTTGGCCGTAACCAGAATCACGGGCAGGTGGCAGAGCTGCAAGTCTTCCTTTATCTCCCGGCAGAACTGGTAACCGTCCTTGCCGGGCATCACCACGTCACTCAGAACCAGGTCGGGAGCCTCCTCGCGCATGGCCTTCAGTGCGTCGTCGGCATTGAAGCGGCATATCACCTTATAGTGGGAGGAGAGGAGCATGCGCAGGTAGTGGGCCACTTC
>ERZ778510.1015-NODE-1015-length-19934-cov-7.474068_pt1 | contig 19934 bp, 18 predicted proteins | sample MGYA00510348_ERZ778510 | MGnify/ENA primary metagenome ERZ778510 (study PRJEB29527, sample SAMN07138969) | mouse gut metagenome | material: feces | host: mouse | place: China:Nanjing | collected 2016-01-25 ... | reverse complement strand
AAAAGTTATTTGACAAAACTAGAAAACCTGGGCATAGAGATTCCAGTGGAGTATAGGAATCAGGCACTTCAAATGTCTTGATGGAAGAGATACAAATTAACACTGTTTTTCAAAATAGGGTTTTTATGCGCTTTTTTATAGGGGAATCAAGGAATAAGTTACATAAAAAAAAGCCGCCCCCGTAGCGGGAACGGCCGTATCGCCATCAATCCGTTTCTTTGCCTGTATGCAGCAGCCGGTTGGCGTTCGCGATGCGCGCCGGCGTGGGTGGCTCGACACCTTCCAGCGGATAGTCCATACCGAGCGCCTTCCATTTGTAAGCCCCCATCGTATGATACGGCAGAACTTCCACGCGCTCCACATTCGACAACGAGGAAACGAAGCGGTCGAGCGCGATCAAATACCGGTCCTCGTCGTTGATGGTCGGCACCAGCACGTGACGGATCCAAACCGGCTTGCCAATCTCGTCCAAATACTTGGCAAAATCAAGAATGTTTCGATTGGACCAGCGCGTCAGCCGCGTGTGGGCTTTCTCGTCGATATGCTTGATGTCGAGCAAAACCAGGTCCGTCACCGCCATCAGCGCCTCGATTTTCGCGAACATGGCCCCCTCGCGCGTAAACGGCTGCCCGCACGTGTCCAGCGTCGTGTGGATGCCTTCGGCTTTCGCGAGCCGAAACAGCTCCGTCACAAAATCAATTTGCAGCAGCGGCTCTCCCCCGCTTACCGTGATTCCGCCCTGGTCGCGCCAATACGTTTGATAGCGCTTCGCCTTCGCCAGCAGGGCGGCCGGCTTTACGTCGCCCTCTTTTGTCTGCCACGTGTCGGCGTTGTGACAAAACTGGCACCGCATCCGGCACCCTTGCAAAAAGACGACAAACCGGACACCCGGTCCATCGACCGAGCCAAACGTTTCGATTGAATGAATCGCACCTAAATTGTTGTTCATAGCTTCCTTTCATACAAAAAGCCCGGTCGCGCCGGACTTTTATTTTTTTTATAACCGATCGTGGCAAGTTCTGGAAATGACATCCAGCTGCTGCTCACGCGTCAAGTCGATAAATTTCACCGCGTAGCCGGATACCCGGATCGTGAAATTCGCGTACTCTTCTTTTTCCGGATGCTCCATGGCGTCCATCAGCTTTTCAATGCCAAACACGTTCACGTTCAAGTGATGCGCGCCCTGGTCGAAATAGCCATCCAACACGTGCACGAGATTGTCCACCCGCTCTTGCGCGTCATGGCCAAGCGCGCTTGGATTCATCGTCTGCGTGTTCGAAATGCCATCCAGCGCGTACTCGTAAGGCAGTTTAGCCACGCTGTTGAGCGAAGCCAGCAATCCGTTTTGTTCCGCGCCATACGAAGGATTCGCGCCCGGAGCCAACGGCTCGCCCGCCTTGCGTCCATCCGGCAGCGCGCCGGTCGCCTTGCCATACACGACGTTGGATGTGATCGTCAAAATCGACGTCGTCGGCTCCGAATCGCGGTACGTGTGGTGCTTGCGGATCTTGTTCATGAACTCCTTCAACAGCCACACCGCGATTTCATCGGCCCGGTCGTCGTCGTTGCCATAGCGAGGGAAGTCGCCTTCCACCTCGTAGTCCACCACGATGCCGTCCTCGTCGCGAATCGTCTTGACCGTCGCGTATTTGATCGCGCAAAGCGAATCCACGACGTGCGAGAATCCCGCGATGCCGGTCGCGAACGTGCGGCGCACATCCGTGTCGATCAGCGCCATCTGGCTCGCCTCGTAATAGTATTTGTCGTGGAAATACTGAATCAGGTTCAAAATGTTCACATACAATCCGGCCAGCCAGTCCATCATGATGTCGTATTTGTGCATGACCTCGTCATAGTCGAGAATCTCGCTGGTAATCGGCTTGTATTCCGGGCCCACCTGCACTTTGGATTTTTCATCCACGCCGCCGTTGATCGCGTAAAGCAGGCACTTCGCCAAATTGGCGCGGGCGCCAAAGAACTGCATTTCCTTGCCGGTCTGGGTCGCGCTCACACAGCAGCACACCGCGTAGTCGTCGCCCCATTCCACACGCATCACGTCGTCGTTTTCGTACTGCACCGAGCTCGTGTCGATCGACACTTTCGCGGCGTACTTCTTAAACGTTTCCGGCAGTCTGGACGAGTACAGCACCGTCAAGTTCGGTTCCGGGCTTGGCCCCATGTTTTCCAGCGTGTGCAGGAAACGGAAACACGTTTTCGTCACCATCGAACGGCCATCCATGCCCAGGCCGCCGACATCAAGCGTTGCCCAAACCGGGTCGCCGGAGAACAGCTGGTTGTAGCTTGGAATCCGGGCGAATTTCACCATGCGGAACTTCATCGTCATATGGTCGATGATTTCCTGCGCCTCGGCTTCGGTCAAAACGCCTTCGCGCAAATCGCGCTCAAAATAAATATCCAGGAACGTCGAGATCCTGCCCACCGACATGGCGGCGCCGTTTTGCGTCTTGATCGCGGCCAAATAGCCAAAATACAGCCACTGCACCGCTTCCTTGGCGTTGGTTGCCGGTCCGGAAATGTCGTAGCCATACGAAGCGGCCATTTCCTTCATGCCTTTCAGCGCCTTGATTTGATCCGCGATTTCCTCGCGCTGGCGGATGATGTCGTCGGTCATCGTGCCATCGCCGCAATACGCCAGATCCTTCTCTTTTTCCCGAATCAAAAAGTCGATTCCATAAAGCGCCACCCGGCGGTAGTCGCCGACGATCCGGCCGCGTCCATACGTATCCGGCAGTCCGGTCACGATTTTGTTGCGGCGCGCCAGACGCATTTCCGGCGTGTACGCGCTAAACACCGCGTCGTTGTGCGTTTTGTGGTATTTCGTAAAAATCTCATGCAGCTTTTCGCTAGGCTGGTAGCCGTACGTCGTGCACGCCTCCTCGCTCATACGAATGCCGCCATACGGCATAAACGCGCGTTTCAGCGGTTTGTCCGTCTGCAAACCAACCACTTGCTCCAAATCTTTCAACGCTTCGCTAATATATCCTGGTCCATAGGAAGTCAGGCTCGAAACAACTTCCGTCTCCATATCCAGCACGCCGTTTTTGGCCCGCTCCTCTTTTTGCAGCCGCTGCAATTCGCCCCAAAGCTGGTCCGTCGCGTCGGTCGCGTCGGCTAAAAACGATTCGTCTCCATCGTATGGAGTGTAGTTGTTTTGGATAAAATCGCGGACATCGACTTCATCTTGCCATTTTGTCCCGCGAAATCCTCGCCATTGTTCTTTCATGTGACTCCTCCCTCTCGATTCAAAAGCGCGCTTCCGCTTCGCTTTTCCTTAATAAATATATCGGCAAAGACTAGGAAAGTCAACCGTAATTAGTTTAAACTAACTCGTTGTATGCCGCCCGGATCTGCTCCAGTCCTTTTTTCAAAACCGAACGCGGACACGCCACGTTAAAGCGTTCGAACCCTTCGCCGCCCCGGCCGAAAATATAGCCTTCGTCCAGCCAGACGTGCGCCTTCTTCAGCATGAACTCCTCGAGCTGTTTGGCGTCCAGTCCCAGACCGCGGAAATCGACCCACACCAAATACAGCCCCTGGGGGTCGATCACGCGCACCATCGGCATGTGCTCGGCGAAAAAGGCCTTCATGTATTCGATGTTGCCACGCAAGTAGACAAGCAGCTCATCGACCCAGTTTGCGCCATAGGTGTACGCCGCCTCACAAGCCGCCATGCCGAAAATGTTCGGATCCGTCACGCCGCAGCGCGACTTGGTTTCTTCAAACGTCTTGCGCAGCGCCGGATTGGCGATGAGGATGTTCGACGTCCACAAACCGGCTAAATTAAACGTTTTGGACGGCGCTGTGCACACGATGGAAAAATCCTTGAACGACGGATCCACTTCAAAAAACGGGACATGCGTATAGCCCGGATACACAAAATCCATATGGATCTCGTCGCTGACGACAAGCACCCCGTGCTTTTGGCAAATCTTTCCCATTTTCAGCAAATCATCTTTCGACCACACGACGCCAAGCGGGTTGTGCGGATTGCACAAAATAAACATCTTCACGTCGTTTTCCACGATTTTTTTTTCAAACAAATCGAAATCAAGAGCGTATCGGCCTTCTTTCAAATCAAGCGGACATTCGACCAGCGTCCGGCCGTTTTCCAAAACCGCCCGGTCGAACGGATAGTACACCGGCTTTAAAACGAGCACGGCGTCCTCCGGCTTCGTGTACGCCTGCACGGCGAGCTTCAAAGCCGGCACCACCCCGCCCGTGCACACGATCCATTCCTTTTCCACGTGAAAATCGTGCCGGGTCTTCATCCAGTCCACGACCGCCCGCAAATAGTCGTCGGTCAGGATTGGATAGCCATACACCGGGTGGCTGGCACGCTTCACGATCGCCTCGCGGATTTCGGGAAGCACTTCAAAATCCATATCGGCCACCCACATCGAAACGAGTTCGGGATCGTTTGTATGCGCCGCGTCGTACTTGGCACACCCCGTTCCCTTCCGGTCAATGACCTTGTCAAAATCATACATCGTCCATTCCTCCTTCTTAACGTCTGTTTCGTGTTTATTATACGAAACCGTTTCCAAAGAAGAAAGCCGCCGCGGCCAAAAGAAACGACGTTACGCCGAGCTGGATGCAAGCGCGCCGTTTTTCTGTTTCCACGCGGCCGGATCAAGCACGCTTTGAACCGTTCCGCTTTCCATCGTGATGATTTTGTCGTAATACTTGAGGTTTTCTATCACCGGCTTGTGGCAAATGGAAATGACGGATCTGTCCGGATCGGCTACGTACATCGCTTCCAGACGACAAGTCGTTTCGTGGTCGAGCGCGGAAAACGCCTCGTCCAGAAAGAGCCATGGCCGATGCTGGGCAAGCACCCGGGCGAGCAGCGCGTCGATCGTCGAAGGCGCGGCGGGCTCGTTGAGCGCGATGTTTTGCGCCAGCGTCCACGGAAAAAGCGCCATATGCTGGCCAACGACGCAAAGCTGCGCCTTCATCGACAAGCCCGTCTTTCCATTCAGACGCACGTCAGAGGATGGAATCGCGCCTTTGAGAGTGCGCAGCAGCGTCGTTTTCCCGCACCCCGATGGCCCGATGATCATGTATTTCTTCCCTTTTTCAAACCGCAAATGAATGTCGTGGAGTAGCGCCTTGTCCCCGACTTTGACGACGGGCGTGTCGATTTCAATCGTTTCGACCGGCCCGTCGATGGCCAAAGGCTCCGGCGCAGAAGCTGTCGTTTCCATCGCCAGAAAACGTTCCAGCACCGGCCTGGACGCGTTGAGCCGGTTCCAAATCGTCGTGAAATTGATGATCGGATCCACGATGGAGTTGCTCAGCTGAATGGCCGTGATCGCAAGGCCGGTCGATATCGTGCCGGAAAAAAGCGTCCCGCACAAAATCAACAAGCCAAAAAACATCGCCATGCCAATATCCAGGTCGACGGAGTCGAGGTTGGCGAGCTCGAGTCCGCCGCGAAAATGCGCCTGCACGCTGCCATCACCGGACCGGGCAAGCGCCTCGCTTTCCCTTTCCTCCAAGCCATAATCCTTGATTGTGGAAAAATTGCGGTAAAATCCTTGCATCGTGGCGATCCAGTCGCTTTTCGCGCGCAGGATTTGTTTCTGGTTTTTCGCCAGCCGGGGCTGGCACAGGCGGTTGATGGCAAACGTCAGCGCGCTGCCGGCGTATAAAAACGCGAGCATCCGCCAGTCCAGAAAGAGGAAATACACACTCGAGAGCACAAACGACGCGGCCAGACCAAACGTGTTGAGCAGCGGCGTCACATATTGCTCGATCACAAGATCCACTTCCGTCGTCATCGTGTTGACACACGCGCTCATATCCTGCTTTTCAAACGCGAGCTCGTCCATATGCATATATGCGTGAACGCCTTTTTCAAGCAAAAAACGGCGAATATCGCACTTGAGCGACTCTTTGGCAAAGTCGATATACAGCGAGCAGCCTAGCGTCAGCGCGATGTACGCGCCAATCAGCGCGAGCAGCCAAGGCTGCGTGACGTTGTCTAAATGGTCGAATACGAGGCCGAGCAGCGTCGCTTGAAACAGCATCAGCATGGAATGGAAAACAATGGCGAGAATCGCCAAAAGAAACCCTTTGCGGTTTTGTGTCATAAGAATTTTCATCGTACCGCCTCCCTGCTTTTACGATACGGGACAAATCACGCCAGCGCCACAAGGTTCGTGGCAGACAATCCATCCAGAAATCTTGTGAATCAAAAGAAAGAACATAGAAAAAAATCCTTTTATTTGGATAAACGAATAATTCTTTCAAGGAAAGACAGATCCTTTCACCTTTTTTAGCCGCTATTTTTCATGAAAATGCTATAATTTTGGAAAAAGAGGATAAACGTATGAATCAAACCGAAGCGCGGATCTTTGGCTTTTTTGTCGCCACGATGCGAAAGCAGCAGGAATGGACGCTGGAGGCGCTCGCTCACGCCACCCACTATTCCTACTCCATGATCCGCTCCATTGAAAAAGGAACGAGCAACATCGACGAGGAAGGGCGAAACCGGTTCGCCCGGGTGTTTGGTTTTGCGCGCTTTTCCAACGACTCGAAAGGAAAAACCGCGTGGCTGGCCCGGCTTGACGAGCTCGAAAACGCGCGCGCCTCCCTGCGCAGCGAAGAAAGAAAAAAACTGACCGGCGCCCTGTTGAAGGACAGGACGTGGATGGCTTCGTTTTTGTTTCCGCAGTTCTTGTTTTTGGGGTTGTACGACCGCGTGTGCGCCGACGCCCCGGCAGCGGAAATCGAGGCGTTGCGAAGCGAACTCGAACCGGCGCTCGAGTTTTTCGACTCCAAAGAGCTGGCCGTTTACTACGACTTGCTTGGCGTGGTCGCGCTCGACCTTCACGACGAAACCCGGTATTTTAAACAAGCGCTGCGCTACGACCCGGAATCGTTTTTGATCCGCTTGCACATGGCGATGAACGCGTATTTTCGCCAGCGTCTGCTCGAAGCCGATCGCCACGTGGCCGTATGCAAGACGCTTTCCTTTCAAGTCGGCTCGCTTTTCCGCTTTGTGCAGGTGGCTTCGCTGGAAGCGCAAATCCATATGGATCTGGGCGACTATGAAACGGCAATCACATGCTTGAAAAACTTGATCAACGAAGGGCAATCGCTTGATCCGGTTTTGTATCAAGGCTGTCTGTCGATCCTGGCGTTCGCCTATTTTCGAAAAAACGATATCCATGCCGCCTTACAAACCGCGAAAGACGCCCTCCGAATCGGCGCCACGAAGCCGGTGCTTCACTTTATCCTCGTTTTCGCCGCCTTCCGGCTCGACGATCCTTGTTTTGCGGTGCGTGTCCATACCGCCAAAGACGCCCTTTGTTTGACGCAGGACAGCGATCCTTTCGATACCTTCATGCCGTGGAACGCGCTGCTGGATGGAATCGTCGCGTGGAAAGACGAAAATTTCCCGGCCGCGATTTCCTTGCTGGAGCAGGCGAAGCAGGCGTTCTCGATGGACCCGCTGCGCGTTTGCGTGCTGGAATGGCTCGTCGAACTGGCGCAGGCCCAAAAGGACTTCGCCTTGGCGCTGCAATACCAAAAAGAGCTGGCCGCGTTGCGTTCCGGGCAAATGCGCTAAACCAAAAGAAACCGGCAAGAGCCGGTTTTTCAAGACGAAAAAAAAGCTGACCGAAGTCAGCTGATCTTACATGATGGCGCCTGAAACAAGACTCGAACTTGTGACCTGCCGGTTAACAGCCGGATGCTCTACCGACTGAGCTATTCAGGCATCTCCTCAATGCCTAACCATAATAGCACACAAGGTCATTCAATTCAAGTCCTATTTTACAATTTAGCGCGTCAAGGCAGCGGTTTCTCCGCCGCCATGTACAAGTCGTACCATTCCTGACGAGTCAGTTCAATACGGCACGCGTCGACGTTTTCCTTGAGATGGTCGCAGGAAGTCGTACCGGCAATCGCCTGAATCCGCGCCGGATGCCGCAGGATCCACGCGGTCGCGATCGTCGCTTTGCTGACGCCGTATCGCGCGGCGATTCGTTCCAGCGCTTCGTTCAGCCGGCCGTATTTCGGATTGTTCAAAAACGTTCCGTCCGCCCACGACGCCTGAACGATGCTCCACGCCTGGATTTGCACGTCATTTAAACGGCACCAGTCGAGAACGCCGCCATCTTTGTCCTGCGCGAAAGCCTCCGTCATGTTCATGTTCAATCCCGAATCTATGATGACGGAGTGCACGATCGACAACTGAAGCTGGTTGATCACGATTTTGTGTTTCAAATATTTTTCCAGCAGCAGGATTTGCAGCGGCGTATGATTGCTGACGCCAAAGTATTTCACCTTTCCCGCTTCGTACAAGTCGTCAAAAGCGCGTGCCACTTCTTGCGGATCGCACAAGGCGTCCGGACGGTGCAGCAGCAAAATCTCCACGTGATCGGTATGCAGGCGTTCAAGCGACTGATTCACGCTGTCCACGATGTGGTCGTAAGAAAAATCATAGCGCTGCCCCGGCACGATCGCGCATTTCGTCTGGATCACCATCCGCTCGCGCCATTCCGGATGGCGCGCCAGCGCTTCTCCAAACAGCCGCTCCGAGCGCCCGCCGCCATAAATGTCGGCATGATCGAAAAAATTGACGCCAAGATCCAGCGCGCATTGCACCAGACGCTCCACCTCGTCGACGGTTTTATCGGCGATCCGCATGCATCCAAGCGCGATTTGCGAAACTTCCAGATCCGTGTTCGGCAATTTTAAATAGTTCATCTTCTCCCTCTCTTTCTTTTCCTTTTCTAGGATACCTTTTTGCGTGCGTCAAAGACAAGAACCTTCCTTCTTTTCCACCAGCTCGATGGCCTCCTTGCCGGTGCAATGCTCGACATCCAGCGCGAGCACCGTCAGCGCCTTCCATGTCCGGTCGATTTCCCGATCCATTTCCTCTTGCGGGATATCCGGCGCGTATTTTTTCGCCAGAGCCTCGATGCCGCGCCGCTTTTCGGATGCCGGTTCCACGATTCGAACGCGCCCAAACGCGATGACGCTTCGAAAATACGTGGTCAATCGCGCCGGCACGATTTCGTCCTGGTCGATGACACAAAACGACGCCTTGTCGCCGCGTTTGATCGCGTCGATTTTATGTCCGCTTTTCGCGCTATGGAAAAACAGTGTGTCCCCTTCCAGCGCGTAGCTGATCGGCACCGCGTACGGGTACCCGTCGTCCCCATAAAGCGCCAGCACGCCTGCGCTTCCGTTTTCCAAAATCTTCCGGCACGTCTTTTCATCTAGTGCCTGCCTTTTTCTTCGCATGGTTCGAAACATCGTTTTTCCTCCTGTCAACAAAAAACGGCATTCGTTTCCCCGCTCTTCCAAGACCTAACGAACAGAGGCGAATGCCGGCAACCCGGTGGCTGCAATGCTTGTGTTTTTGAAATTGTATCAAACCGCTTCCTTCGATACAAGCAAAAAAAAGCCGACCGAAGTCAGCTGTTCTTACATGATGGCGCCTGAAACAAGACTCGAACTTGTGACCTGCCGGTTAACAGCCGGATGCTCTACCGACTGAGCTATTCAGGCATCTCCTCAATGCCTATTTATAATAGCATTCCCCTTTTCAAAACGCAAATCTTTTTTTCATAAATTTTCTTTCGCCGCGCAGGCTCTTATCGTCCCTCTTTTTTCGGATTTGTGCTAAAATCGTTTGCGAGGTGATACCCATGGTCAAAGCAATCATTATGGATATGGATGGAACCCTGCTGGATTCTACCAACACGATTCCGCCCGCCACAAAGCAAAAGCTTTTCGAACTGCAAAAAAAAGGCGTGCGGCTCATTTTAGCAAGCGGGCGCTCTTATACGCGGCTTCTTCCTTACGCCAGAGAGCTGGAAATGGAAAAGTACAACGGCTTGCTCATTGAAGTGGATGGCATCGCGTGGTACGACTTGTCGACCGGAAAGCGCCATGTGCTCAAAAAAATGAAGCCCGAAGAAATCGCGTCCATCTTCCAGTATTTAATGAATATGGAATGCGAAACGATGGCCTGCTTCGACGACGGGTTGTTCGACTTCTTCCCGCAAAGTTTAAAAACCGTCAAGGAAGCCATTCGGCAAGACCAGCATCTTCCAATCGACTATCCCTGGACCGCCGGTCCGTGGAGCTGGCTTGCCGACATGCGCGACGGTTATCCCAACATCAAATACATTCAAGCCGTCGAGGAGATCACGGCTCCCATCAACAAACTGCAAATCATGCAGGAAGAGGAGCCGCTGCTCGCGATTTACGACGATTTGAAGCAAAAATACGGCAACAAGTTCGAGATTTTTCGAACGACGCCCAGACAGCTCGAAGTGCTGCCCTACGGCTTCTCCAAAGGAAAGACTTTGCTGTATTTAATGAATCTGAACGGCTGGGAAGCCGACGAAGTCGTCGCGTTTGGCGACGGCGAAAACGACATTTCCATGTTCGAAGTCGTCAAGGACTCGTTCGCGATGGAAAACGCCAAAGACTTTGTGAAAGAAAAAGCCGCGCATGTCACCCGTTCCAATCACGAGGATGGAATCGTCCACGCCCTCAAAACATTGGGATACTAAAAGAAAGGTTTTGACATGGCTTATATCGTTTTACTCATCGGGATGGCTCTGCTCATCAAAGGAGCCGATCTCTTCGTCGATGGCAGCGCGTCCATCGCCTATCAATTTCACATTCCCACCTTTATCGTCGGCTTGACGATCGTGGCGCTGGGCACTTCGCTGCCCGAACTGAGCGTTTCCGTCACCGCCTCGCTGGCAGGAAGCAACGAGCTCGCCCTCTCCAACGTCATCGGCAGCAACATTTTCAACACCCTTGTCGTGGTGGGCTGCTCCGCGCTCATGCGCCCGTTTCTGATCGACCGGCAAATCGTCAAACGCGACTTGCTTTGGAACATCCTCATTACGTTTGTCCTTTTGCTGGCCGTCTTCAACCACCGGCTCAACTGGATCAACGGCGTCTGCTTCCTCGTCTTGCTGACGGTGTACATCGTTTCGCTCGTGCGCGACACCAAAGCGCACGAGCCAAAGGAAAACAACGAAGACGACGAGGCGAAAATCATGCCGGTTCCCAAAAGCGTCGCCCTGATTTGCGTCGGCGTGGCCGGCATCATTCTGGGTGGCAATCTTGTCGTCGACAACGCGACATGGATCGCCCAGACGTGGGGCATGTCCGAAACGCTTGTCGGGCTGACGATCGTTTCGGTCGGCACTTCGCTGCCTGAGCTGGTCACGAGTATGGTCGCCGCGAAAAAAGGCGAAAGCGGCTTGTCGCTTGGCAACGCCATCGGCAGCAACATCATGAACATCACGTTCATTCTCGGCGTCGCCTCGCTCTCTTCGACGATCCAGGTCACCGCGCTCAACTTGATCGACATCGTCATCTTGTGCGTGATCGCCGTGTTCCTTTATTTCATGACGATGCGCAGCGAGAAAATGTCGCGCGCCCGCGGCCTGCTCATGCTGTGCGCCTATATCATCTACGCCATTTATATCGTGTGGCGTTAAAAAAGCCGTTTGACAACGCAAACAGCTCAATCCTCCCGTCTTCTGCGCAAGACGGGTTTTCTTTTGTCGATTTCCAGCAAAGGAAACAGGAAAATGAGAATCGGGTAAATTTCCAGCCGTCCCAAAAGCATGCAAAGGGACAAGACGATTTTCGACAGCGCCGAAAACAGCGCGAACGATCCGGTCGGCCCGCAAAGCCCCAACCCCGGTCCGACATTGCCAAGACACGTGTACACCGCCGTCAGCGTCGTTTCAAAATCAAAATCGTCAAGCGCGACCACGAGCGTCGCGGCCGCGATCAAAATCATCCACGCGCCAAAAAACGCCATGACCTGGTCGACCGTTTCCTTGTCCACGATCTTTCCATCCACCATGATCGCCTCCACTTTGTGCGGATGCCACAGCTTTTGCACGTTCAGCTTGATTTTCTTGAGAACGATCATCAGCCGCGTCACTTTCAAGCCGCCGCCCGTGCTTCCCGCGCACGCGCCAACGACCATCAAAAAAAACAAAATCATTTTCGACAGCGTCGGCCACAAATTGAAGTCCGCCGTCGCGTAGCCTGTCGTCGTGATGATCGACACGACTTGAAACGACGAGTACCGTAGCGATTCGGCCAGCGTATGGTATAACGGCAAGATATTGATCGTAATCGCCACGATCGACAACGCCACGATGCCAATATACCATCGGAGCTCCTCGTTTTTCAAAATCGGCTTAAAGTCCCGAAGAATGAGAAAAAAATACAAGTTGAAATTTATGCCGAACAAAAACATGAACACCGTGATCACGACTTCGAAATACACGCTGCCGTACGCGCCGATACTCGCGCCGTAAATAGCGAAACCACCCGTCCCGGCGGTACCAAACGTATTGCACAACGCGTCGAAGAGCGGCATGCCGCCTGCCAGCAAAAACAAAAGCTCGATGACCGAGAGCGCCATATACAACGCGTACAAAATCATCGCCGTCGTCTTTAGCCGCGAAACGAGCTTGGAAATCGTCGGTCCGGGCACTTCAGCCCGCATGATGTGCATCGTATGCTCGTTGTTTTTCGGCAAAAAAGCCAAAACGAACACCAGCACGCCCATGCCCCCGATCCAGTGCGTGAAGCTGCGCCAAAACAGCAGCGATTTGGACAGCGACTCGATGTCCGTCAAAATCGTCGCCCCCGTCGTCGTAAAGCCCGACACTGTTTCAAAAAAGCAATCCACCAGCGCCGGGATCTGCCCGGAGAAGTAAAACGGCAGGCAGCCAAAAAACGAGACGCAAATCCACACCAGGCCGACCGCGATCATCCCGTCGCGGGCGAAGTAAGCGTTTCGCTTCACTTTCAACCGCGACAAAAAGAGCCCGCACAGCGCGCACACGCCAATCGTGATCAAAAACGGCGAAAGCAAATGAAACTCCCGGTAACGCAAGGCGACAATGACGGGCAGCATCAGCAGTCCCGACAAGGCGATCAAGGCGAAGCCAATCATATTCAGAATGACCCGCCAGTTCAGCTTGTTGATGTTACGATTGAGCCAAAACGTCATTGATATCACTCAACCCTTTCCGTTTCGAAATCACGACGACCGTGTCCCCGCAAACGACCCGCGTTGCGCCCGTCGCGATGCGCGGCTCGCCTTTGTGCGTCACGAACGCGATCAAGATCCCCGGCTTGAACGCCACGTCTTTGATGGGGCGGTTGAGAAACCGGCAGTTGTCGCGCACCCGGAACTCGAGCAGCTCGATCCGCTCGTCTTTGAGCTTGACGAGCGACTCCACGTTGCTGCCTAGCGAGTTTTGCATCGCCCGCACGTAGGAAACGATGTGGTCGGCGGTAATGTTTTTCGGGGTGATCGCGTTTTCAAGCCCAAGCTTTTCCAAAATGAATCCCAGCTCGACGCGGTTCACTTTGGGAATGACGTGCTCGATACCCTTTGAGTTGGCGAACATGGAAATCATGACGTTTTCCTCGTCGTTGTCGGTCAGGGCGATGAACGCGTCCATGTTTTCGAGGTTTTCCGACAAAAGCAGCTCGTGGTCGGTTCCATCGCCATGAATGATGGTCACGCGCGGAAATTTCTCCACAAGCGCCAGACACTTCTCCCCGTCCTTTTCAATGATTGTGACGTCAATGCCTAAATCCAGCAGCATGGACGTCAAATAATACGTGATCCGGCCGCCTCCGACGATCATCACGTCTTTGATCTTGTCGTTTTTCAAGATCCGCAACTCGTTAAAGAAGGATTGCAGCTCCTTCGTGCGCCCGGTCAGCGCCACCTTGTCCCCCTTACGAATAACGGTCGTTCCGTTGGGAATGAGCAGCTCCCCTTCCCGCTCGACGATGCAAAACAACACACTTTGGCGGTACATGTTCGCGATGTCTATGACTTTCCGGCCAGCCAGCGGCGAATTTTCAAAAATCTTGATTTCCGCGATTTCCAGCCTCGTCTTGGCGAACGACTGCGTCCGGATCGAGGAAGTGAACCGCAGCGACCGGCGGATCTCCCGGGCCGCGACAAGCTCGGGATTGATTTCCAGCGAAAGCCCCAGCTCTTCCTTGACCATGTTCAGCGAGCCGACATACTCGGGGGAGCGGATGCGCGCGATCGTGTGCCGCGCGCCCAGCTTGCGGGCCAGCAGGCAGCTGATAATATTGATTTCATCTTTGGATGTCGCGGCGATCACGACATCGGCGTGCTGGGCGCCCGCCTCTTTCAGCGTTTCCGGCGTGGCCCCGTTGCCAAGCACGCCGACGACATCCAGCGAGTTGATCGTCTTTTCCAGAACGGACGCCTTGTTGTCGATCACCGTCACGTTGTGGCCTTCGTGATCCAGCTGGGTCGCCAGGGCGAAACCCACCTTCCCGTCGCCGATAATCACAATATTCATAATGTATTCTCCTTATAAACTTTCCGATATGTACTATCGTATCCACTTGTAAGCGCTTTTTCAATAAATATTCGCAAATAAGGCATCTTACTTGGTTCGATCTTGTACGATTTAGTATATTTTAAGTAGAAAATCCATAGAAAGGAGCTTTCCCATGTTAACAGATGTCGTCCTTTATACATTGATCGGCTACTTGTCCGGCAGTGTGCTATACTCTTTGCTTTATGTGAAAATGTTCAAACTTTCCGATATTCGGATCAACTCCCGCGACCACAATCCAGGCGTGGCGAACGCGTTTAAAAACGGCGGATTCGCATGCGGAACGTTCACGCTGGTCGGCGACTTTTTCAAAGCGTTCCTTCCGGTCTACCTCTATTTGCATTTGACAAGCCACTCGCTTTCGTCGATTGGCGCCGCCCTCGTCATGGTCGCGCCGGTCATCGGCCACATTTACCCGCTCTTCCACGATTTTAAGGGCGGAAAAGGCATCACATCCTCCTTCGGAAGTCTGGCGGCCATCCTGCCGATTTGGCAGCCCATCGCGTTTCTGGCAATTTTATTCTTGTTCTTTTCGTGCATTTTGGTCATTAAGCCCAACTACTACCGCACGCTTGTCACGTATATCGTGTTCCTGCCTTGCATTTTGACGCTGAATATCAACGTTTCGGTTGGAACCGGCGCCCTGCTGATCGCGTCCGCCATCATCGTCCGGCTGCTGACAAGCAAGGAGCATAAAGAAGAATTCAGCATGGAGCCGATATGGAAGCGCTAGTGTTGTCCTGCTCCACCGGAGGAGGACACAACGCGGCGGCGAAAGCCATCGTCTCGCAGCTTAAGGAAAGTGGCCATACCGTCACTTTTTTTGATCCCTACTCGCTCCAAAGCGACCATCTCGCCCACGTTGTGGGCACGACGTACATGACGTTTGTGCAGCATACGCCGGATTTGTTTGGCTGGGTGTATCGAATCGGCGACGCGTACTCCCGCATGCAAAAAAAGATTCCCATCCACTCTCCGGTGTACTGGAAGCAAAAAAAGACGTCCCGGCTCCTCGAGGCGTATTTGCGTGAGCATCCGTGCGATGTGATCATCACGACGCATTTGTTTGGCGGCGAAATTTTGACCCAGCTCAAAAACCGGCACATTCCGCTGCCGCCGGTTTACTTTGTCGCCACCGACTACACGTGTTCCCCGTTTGTCGCGGAAGTGGACGCGGACTATTTCGTCATCCCGAGCCCCAAGCTGGAAGACGTATTCGTCAAGGCGGGCATTCCAAAAGAAAAGCTGCTTCCATTCGGCATTCCGACGTCCAAGCCGTTTCACGAGAGCCGGACGCCGGAAGAAGCCAAGCAGGAACTTGGTTTGGATCCAAAGAAAAAATACTTTCTTCTTTCGGGCGGCAGCATTGGCGTGGGCGATATCAACGACACGATCGACGAACTGCTGACGTTCATTCTCTCGCACAAGGACTACGAGATTCTCGTGCTGGTGGGCAACAACTTGCATTTGAAGGAAAACCTGGAAATCGCCTACAAGGGCGTGCGCCCATTGCATTTGATCGACCCCACCGACAAGGTGTACGACTACTTGTCGGCTTGCGAAGTTTTGATCGCCAAGCCGGGCGGTTTGTCCTCGACCGAAGCCGCCGTGTCGCAAATCCCGTTTTTGATCATCACGCCAATTCCGGGATGCGAGGACAAAAACGCGCAGTTCTTTCAGGACAACGGGATGGCGATTTGGGTCAAAGACGTGCAAAACGACTTGCTCGTCGATTTGATGAAGGCACTCGATCCACGCGAACGGCAGCGGATGATCGAGGCAGACAAGCGCGTGATCGACCCGCTGGCCGCGCGAAAACTTGTCGAATTTATTGAAAAAAGACACTAGGACTCGATGCCTAGTGTCTTTTGCATATGCGTGATAACGCTGTATTGGTCGGATGGGCCAATCACGTCTTTGGCTTTTTGCTTCGCCGTTTCGCTGGCGTTGGCAGGCGCATAGGCGTGCTCGAACAAGCCAAGCATTTCCAAATCGTTGCCGCCGTCGCCATACACGGCAATCTCGTCCGGGTCGATTCCAAGCCTGTTTCCAAGCCGCAACACCGCCTGTCCTTTGTTGACGCCGTGCGCGGTCAGCTCGTACAGGCCGCTTCCGCTTGGTGCGTTGGCGATTTCCTTTTCGTGGACGGCAAGAAAGGCGTCCAGATGTCTGGTGTCCATGCCCGGATCGACCCGCAAATTGATTTTGCAGACGTCGGCGTCCAAAATTTGCTGTTTTGTGGCAGCGAACTGGATGCGCGGCAAAAAGTCGCGCATAAAGCGCTCTTTCCACAACGCGTCGGCGCTCGTATCGACTTTGCGGGTAAAATACGTTTCTTTCGAGTAGCGGGTGTACGTTTTGTCCGGTGTCACAAAATCGAACGCGTACTCGGGCAGCTCGTCAAGAAGGCGGGCAAGAACCGGTTTCGGCACGCAGGACATGGCGAGAACCGCGTCGTTTTTGTCAAGAATAAGCGCGCCATTCATGCAAATCTTGTACACGTCGGATTCGATTTCCGGGATCGCGCATTGCTTGTTTCCGCGTCCGGTCGCGATGGCGAAGGCGGCGCCTTCGGCCAGCAAGCGGCGGATCCCGTCGACGATTCGCTCGTCGAATTGATGATGGGCGTTGAGCAGCGTTCCATCCAAATCGCTGGCAAAAAGACGGATCATCGGGCGTTTTCCTCCTTTGGACTGGACAGCACTTTTTTATAATACCGGGCGAACAAGATGCATGTCGTCAAGACGGCCAGGGTGTCCGCGACCGGCTCGGCCAAAAAGACGGCGAACGTCTGGTCGCTTAGCAGGGCCGGCAAAAGGTAAATGAGCGGAATCAGCAGGAACACTTTGCGTAGCAACGCCAAAAACAACGACGTCTTCGCGTTGCCTAGGGCGATAAACGTTTGCTGGCAGGCGATTTGCGCGCCAAAGATGAGCGACATCGCCATGTAAATGCGCAACGCCCAGCACGTGTAGTTCATTAAGTTGGCGTCGTTGGTGAACAAGCCGGCGAGCACTTGCGGCGCGAACATCGAGATCGCCCACACTGTCGTCGAGTAAATGAGCGATACGAGCAGCAAGATCCGGAACGTGGATTTGATGCGGTCGTACTTGCCGGCGCCAAAGTTGAACGAAATAATCGGCTGCGAGCCTTGGGTCAAGCCTTGGAGCGGGAGCATGGAAAACTGCATGACGGAGGCAAGAATCGCCATGGCGCCCACCGCCGTGTCGCCTCCGTACTTGAGCAGCGACGAGTTGAAGCAAACGCTAAGCAGACTTTCCGTAATTTGCATGACGAATGGCGACAGGCCGAGCATGAGGCATGGCGCGATGACCGCGATCGACAGTTTGAAAAACCGCTTGCGGATGTTCAGGTAGCTGCGGTTCGAGCGCAAAAACCAAAGCACGAACACCGCGGACAAGCATTGCGAAGTAATCGTGGCGATGGCCGCCCCTTTCACGCCTAAATGAAAACCAAAAATCAAAATCGGGTCGAGCACGATGTTGGCAATCGCTCCGATCAGGACACTCGTCATGCCGTACGTCGTGTAGCCCTGGGTGTTGATAAAAGCGTTCATCCCCAGCGCCGTTTGAACAAAAATCGTTCCCAGCGCGTAAATGCGCAAGTAGTCTAGCGCGAATGGCAGCGTGCTTGGGCTGGCTCCAAAAAGATTCAGCATTGGAACAGCGAATATCTCGACGAGAATCGTCAGCAGGACGCCAAACACAATCAGGAGAACAAAGCAGTTCGACATGATGTGCTCCGCGTTTTCTTTTTTGTTTTTGCCAAGCTCGATCGCAGCGCGCGGAGCCCCGCCCATGCAGACCAGACTCGAAAAGGCGGAAATCGCCATGATGACCGGCATCGTGACGCCGACCCCTGTCAGCGCAAGCGCGCCATGATCGGCAATGTGGCCGATGTACATCCGGTCCACGACGTTGTACAAAACGTTGATGACCTGGGCGATAATGCTTGGCAGCGCAAGCGAAAACAGTAGCTTGACGACAGATCCGGTTCCCAGATCGACAGATTTACTTTTTTGTTTCATCAAATATTTTTGGAGTGGATACACGCGATCGTTTCGTGGGAGGAAACTCCAATCTCTCCTTTCGGTTTCGTATCCCTTGCTTTCCTCAATCACACAGACGGGTATGCTTTCACATACCCATTTCTGTCTTTTCACTTTTTAAAGCGGATTTATGAGAACCCATGAGGGTACGTTTTTTTTACCCGGTCCCGCTTTCTATTCCTCATTATAGCAAACCCCATCCGCTTTCGAAACACAAGCTTTACGATTGAATTTCAAAAACCACTCTTTTATCATAAGAAATACAGGAGGTCATGTGCCATGAAAAACAACAACAACCGTGTCGACGGCCAATACGCTGAAAATTTAATCGAGCGCGAAAAAGCGGACGCCGAGAAAAAATGGAAAGAATTTGAAAAATTTAAAAACGAAAAAGATCAGGAATTCGAAAAGGATCTTGCCCGCGACCACGCCGAGCTGGACGCCAGCGCTGAAAAAGTGAAAGAAAAAATCGAGAAAATCGAAGAAGACATCAAAAAAGACATTCACTAAACCAATGAGCGAAAGCTCATTTTTTTAATAGAGTAGGCCCCTGTCTGTGCCTTGAAGAGTTCCTCCCCGCTCATTCTACTCCGGTTCTCTGTGTTCTGTTTTATCAGATTCTTGTAAATCGTTTTTGGCCTTTTCCAGATTATCATCAGCCAAGATCTGATTTCATATACTCATGACTGTTCCTCCATTCTATTCACATACCCGGTATCTGTGCTCCCATGTCTTTTTTCCTATGCTCGTTACGATTCGCATTTTTAATCCATTTCACTTTCGAATTCCATATCGCTAGGCAACACTCTGCAAACAATCGTTCCTTCATCCTGAATAGGACGATTCGTTTGCATTCCAAACTTGCTTCTATGTCGATCATATCACTTTCAGCTAATTCGCTCGATTCGGACATCAAGGAGTCCAGAAACGCGGGCATCAACTTTTATCTTGGCAAGCCAATCAATCCCGACTGTCTGAAAAATGTTATACTTCTGTATAGACAAAAAATAAGCAATAATCGTAAATCAATTTATGATATTGTAAATAAGAAAAGGAAAGCAACAAGATGAACAAAATAGAGAAAATACTTTTTATTATGATATGGAGTATCGGTTTGATCGGATGTTCAGGCAGTGTGCCTGAATCAACACAGCCGGCAGAAAAAGCCGAATCAGACCAAGAAATTGAAACGCTATTTCCTTCAGAACTGGATTTAGATGCATATTCTGAAGGAATGATCAAAAGTACGAGCTTATGGAAAGCGGAAAAAGATTTGCCTTTATTTACTCGGGATGAAGGCGGGCGGGATGTAGTTTCTGCCAATGAAAAAATCAACGAAGGAGAAGAGTTCAGGATCCTTTTTCCTGCTACATTTCCACTTCAAGATGCTGATAGTGAAAAAGTTTATGGATATTTACCTGACAAACAAAAATATGTTCTGATTT
>ERZ778510.1004-NODE-1004-length-20144-cov-7.764598_pt1 | contig 20144 bp, 17 predicted proteins | sample MGYA00510348_ERZ778510 | MGnify/ENA primary metagenome ERZ778510 (study PRJEB29527, sample SAMN07138969) | mouse gut metagenome | material: feces | host: mouse | place: China:Nanjing | collected 2016-01-25 ... | reverse complement strand
GCGTGCGGAAAGATAGCTTCTTGAATAGATTTTGCTTGTTTTTAACAATGGTTTTTAACAATTCGGCAGACAAGGCGCTGCCGTGACCGAGACAAAGTCGTTTGCAACAACAGAAAAATTGAGATTATATATATTTATTGTAAAACCCAAATTAACTAAAAATTTTCTTGCATGAAGAACATTTGTTTTCAAATGACTCGGAAAGCATGGCTCGCCATTGCATTGGTGTTGTGCCTTTCTTTCCCTGCTTTAGCGCAGAAAACTACTGTCACAGGTACAGTAGTTGATTACGAGGGCGAACCCGCCATCGGTGCAAGTGTCATCGCTGAAGGTACAAGCAACGGCGTTGCTACTGACTTCGACGGTAACTTCAGCATCGACGTTGCTCCCAACGCCGTCCTCGTAGTTTCTTATGTGGGTTGCGAGACTCAGCGTGTTCCCGTTGACGGTCGCACTCATATCGACGTCACCCTTAAATCTAATGCGGTGGTGCTTAACGAAGTCGTAGCCATCGGTTACGGTACAGTGAAGAAATCTGACGCTACCGGTTCGGTAGCCGTAGTGAAGCCCGACGAAATCGAGGCCGGTCTTGCCACTTCGGCTCAGGACATGCTCGTGGGCGCTACCCCCGGCGTTGTCGTGTCGACAACAGGTAACCCCTCCGAAGGCGGTACAATCCGTATCCGTGGCGGCTCTTCACTTTCGGCTTCTAACGACCCGTTGATCATCGTCGACGGCGTGCCCATGGATGGCAACTCGGTCAAGGGTTCTTCCAACGTGCTTTCACTCATCGCTCCTGAAAACATCGAGTCAATGACTGTGCTCAAGGATGCATCGGCAACCGCTATCTACGGTTCGCGCGCATCTAACGGTGTCATCATCGTGACTACTAAAAAAGGCCAGGCCGGCAAGCCCCAGGTCAACTTCTCGGCCAACCTCTACGTGGCTACTCCCCGCAAGACTGTCGACATGATGGATGGCAACCAGTTCCGTAGCTTTATCCTCAAGACTTACGGCGAAGGCTCTACTCAGGCAGGCGCTCTTGGCACCGCCAACACCAACTGGCAGGACGAAGTGCTCCGCACAGCCGTTTCTTCTGACTATAACCTCTCTATCGGCGGTACAGTAGGCATTCTGCCCTATCGCGTTTCAGTAGGTTACACATCTAACCACGGTATCATCCGCAAAACCGGCATGAACCGCGTCACTGCAGGTATCAACCTCTCGCCGAAATTCTTCGACGGCCTTCTTCAGGTCAACGCCAACATAAAGGGTGCTTACGTGCGCAACAACTATGAGCAGGGCGTGCTCGGCGGAGCTGTCAGCTTCAACCCGACTCTTCCCGTACGTTGTGCTGAAGGCAACGTGTTCAACAACTGGACATCTTATATCGGCGGCGGCGCCCTCGCAGGCCCCACCACCCCCGGTACCGACCTCAACACCATCGAAGCTATCAACCCTGTGTCGCGTTCACAGGATTATGATTCAAAGTCTGACGTTTACCAGTCGGTAGGTAACCTCCAGCTCGACCTCCGCATGCCGTTCCTCCGCGATCTCCGTGCCAACCTCAACCTCGGCTACGACTACAGCCACGGTTCGGTAGCAAGCTACAACTATCCCTTCTCACCCGAAGCATGGAAAGCCGGCCACCGTTCGCCCGGCGTAGAAGCTGCTGTAAAAGACGGTTACTCGACCATCAACTACGAGAAGCAGCGTATCTACAACCTCCTTCTCGAGTTCTATCTCAACTACAACAAGGAATTCGAAGCCATCAAATCTTCACTTGATGTAACCGCCGGTTACTCATGGCAGAAATTCTACAACAAGGGTTGCAACTGGAGCCCCGTCTACGCTCCCGGTCAGGATTTCGACGGATATCTCTACAATCCCCGCACTGACTACAGCAAGCCTTATCAGCTCGTATCGTTCTTCGGTCGTCTGCAGTACGGTTTCATGGACAAATACCTCCTTACCGTAACTGTACGTCGCGACGGTTCTTCTCGCTTCAGCAGCGACAACCGCTGGGGCACATTCCCCTCTGTGGCTCTCGCATGGCGTCTGATTGACGAAGCATTCATGGAAGGCACCCGCAGCGTCCTCTCTGATCTCAAGATCCGCGGTACATGGGGTATCACCGGTCAGCAGAACCTCGGTGATGATTTCTCACGCCTTTTCCCCTACCTCCCCATCTATAACGGTTGGACCGGTTCGGACAACATGGGCTTCAATCCTGTGACAGGCGAATATCTCCCCATCTATGCTCCCAGCAGCTATAATGCTAATCTCAAATGGGAAGAAACCACCACTTGGAACGTCGGTGTTGACTTCGGTTTCCTCAACAACCGCATCAGCGGTAGCATCGACGCTTACTACCGTAAGACCAAAGACCTCTTGACCAGCACAACCTACGCTGCAGGCTCGAACCTCGGCCCTGACGGACCCATGAACATCGGTGACCTTACCAACAAAGGTATAGAAATCAACTTGCTCACCCGTCCTGTAGTTACCAAGGATTTCACCTGGAGCTCTAACATCAACGTGGCTTACAACAAGAACGAAATCACTCACCTCGCTCAGGGCAAGGATATACCCACCGGTGGCATCGAATACTCAGTCAATGTACAACTCCAGCGTGAAGGCTACGCCGCCAACTCATTCTTCGTCTACGAGCAGGTATACAATCCCGACGGCACTCCCGCTGAAGGTGTTTACGTTGACCGTAACGGTGACGGACAGATTACCGATGCCGACAAATACATGTTCCACAGCCCCGATCCCAAGTGGACCGCCAACTGGCAGAACACATTCAACGTCAAGAACTGGGACTTCGGTATCAGCCTCCGTGCCAACTTCGGCAACTGGGTGTTCAACAAAACTCAGCAGGACAACTCGTTTGTGTCTAGAACAGCAGCACTTCCTTTGAGCAACCTGATGAATGACACTTACTTGTTCACCTCTACCAAGTCAACGCCTCTTATTGTCAGCGACTATTGGGTTCAGAATGCATCGTTCGTACGCTGCGACAACATCACTGCCGGCTATACGTTCGAAAACCTTTTGGACAATGCTCTTCGTCTGCGTCTGTTCGCAGCCGTTCAGAATCCGTTCGTCATCACCAAGTACAAAGGTATCGACCCCGAAGTGTTCGGCGGCATCGACTCGGGCATCTATCCCAAACCTATTACTTTCACCCTCGGTCTGGTGGCTACATTCTAATATCTATTGTTAAATCAATTCATAAAACGATAATATGAAATTTTTCAAATATATAGCACTCGGCTCTATGGCTCTGTCGCTTGGCGTGGGCGCTTCATCATGTGTCGATGACCTTGATGTTACCCCCGACGACCCCAATAAGAAGACCGAGCTTACTACTCCCGACGAGTGGTACGGCTACTTCTCGTCGCTCTACGGCAACCTTCGCTATGAAGGCGGCCTTACTCCCGCAGGAGTCGACGGCGGTGCCGGTACATGGATGCGTTGCCACTGGAATCTCCAGACCATCACAGCCGACGAGGCAATAATTCTATCTAAATGGAACGACCCCGGTTATAACGACCTGAAGTTCAACACATGGTTGACCGACAATACCTGGGTATTCATAGCCTATCAGCGTGAGGCAACTTCGGCAAAATTGTGCTCGGAGTTCCTTTCAAAGGTTGACGGTGCCAAGGCATGCGGCGTAAGCGATGACCTCATCGCACAGATGAAGTCGGAGGCACGCGTGCTCCGCGCTTACTGCTATTACAATATGATTGACCTCTTCGGCAAGGGCCCGTGGATTACTACGCAGGCCGTAGGCGAGAATGCTCCGGTGCTTGAGCGTCCCGAGCTTTTCGCTGCAGTTACCGCCGAACTTGAGGATGTTATCAACAACGGTAACCTCGTGCCCAGTGCAGATCAGCAATACCTCCGTCTGTCGAAAGAGGCTGCCCGCATGCTCCTTGCCAAGCTATACCTCAACGCCGAAGTCTACACCGGCACAGCGATGTATGACAAGTGCGCCGAGCAGTGCAAGGAAATCGTCAAGACAGTCAACACTCTCGCTACCGAGTACAAATATCTCTTCTGTGCCTCCAACGACAAGTATGTCAACGGCGGCGGCGAAATCCTCTGGGCCATACCTCAGGATGCCAACCGCATGACTACATGGGGCGGCACAACCTATCTCACAGTAGGAGCTTACTTCAGCTCGGCGGGCGACGATGTGCTCAATCGTCTCGGCGCTCTCGGCCAGACCCCGTGGGAAGGTGTCAAGGTGCGTCCCGAGCTTCCGCAAGTGTTCGACAAGGATGGCTCGAACCGCGGTATCGACAGCCGTTATCTTTTCTATGAGGGAACGTACAATGAAGGCGTTGAGGATCTCAACAACTATGACGCGACTTCTGACGGTTATATGTGTGTGAAATACACTTACACTCGCGAGGAAGATTATGAGAATACTGCAAACATAGCTCTTACCAACCAGGTTTGTGATGCAGACTATCCTTTGTTCCGTCTCGCCGACACATATCTGATGCTTGCTGAATGTCAGTTCCGTGGCGTAAGCGATGCAGACCCCGGCTATACCTACTTCAACAAGGTGCGTGACCGCGCAGGTCTTCTTCCCCTTACCCCCAACACTGCCGACCAGATTCTCAACGAGCGTCAGCGTGAGCTCTACTGGGAAGGTCATCGCCGCAGCGACCTCGTCCGTTTCGGCAAATACACCGGTAACGTTTACAACTGGTCATGGAAGGGTGGCATCTACGAAGGCAAGTCGATTGAGCCGTTCCGCAGTGTATTTGCGATCCCCTACCAGTACGTAAGCACTGTAGGCCAGAACGAAGGCTATTAATCTATGCCGGACTTTTAACAAAAGTTTCTAATAACAATGTTGAAATTATCTCAAATGAAAAAAATATCATTCCTGTTCGCCGCACTGGCGACCACAATGGCCTTCACGAGCTGCGATGAGTCGAAAGATGAACACCCTGTGCTTGAGCCAAACGACGGAGTGATTGTGGAAAATTTCCTCAACACACCCGAGATGAGCAATATGTCGGTGGATCTTACCGATGAGAACCAGGCCAACACAATACACATGACTTGCTCTCAGCCCTCTTACGGCTATGCTGCAACCGTGCGTTACAATGTAGAGGTGTCGTTTGACAAAGACTTCACTACTCCTGCCGTCCCCGGTGCTCCCGTATCGACTACATTGAATACCGCATTCTATGACTGCTCGGAGATTAATCCCACGTATGGCGAGCTCGCCACTGCTATGTGCAATCTTCTCGGCATCAAAAACGACAAAGAAATCCCCACAGGATACCGTGATCTTTATGCACGCCTTGTCGCAAACATTGAAATTGCCGGCGGTGCGGATCTCTATCCCAACACCACCTATCAGTCTAACGTAGTGAAAATGACACGTGCCAACTGTACGTATCTCGCTATAATCGTTCCCGGCCAGCCCACTGGTCTCTACCTCCGTGGTGGCATGAACGATTGGGGCGCACCTGCTGAGTGGGAATTCCTTACAACTGATGTTGCCAATGTTTCACGTATCGACTACTGCGAAATACCCGAGGGAACGGAATTCAAGGCTGCTGATGCTAACTGGGCTTCGATCAACTTGGGTGACTCCGGCGCTGAATTCAAGATCAACGAGCCTTATGAACTTCTGTTTGATCCTAACCCCGGCAACCTCACAATGCCGGTTAACTTTGCAGGTAGCGTGACTCTTACCTTCAAGGGTGGTAAGTATACTATCCTCTTTGAAGCCGACGAGCCTGATACCCCCGACCAGCCTTCGGGCATGTATATCCGTGGAGATATGAATGGATGGGATACAAGCAATGAGTTCCTTACCACTGACTTCAAGAATAACTGGATTGTCAAGGGCATTACCATCAATGCAGGCGAGACTTTCAAGATTGCTGACGTAGATTATAGCTCGGTAAATTTTGGTTCGAACGGCGAGGCTCTTGAAATAGGTGTTCCCTACGTGCTCCTGAAAGATGGTGGAAATATTGAGTGCCCCGCTTACTTCTCAGGTGATATAAAGCTTCAGCTCAAGGGTGGCTCTTATCAGATTACTCTCGTTGCTCTCTAAACACCACTTTTAACTTCGGAATGCCGGCTCTCCCCGCCGGGAGAGCACGGCGATTCCGATAGAAGACATTTAAACATTCCTTAAATGGCTTCAATAAAATTCTTCTCGAAGAAAAAGTTTAAATGACTTTAATAAAATCAGATAAATAAAATATGAAAAAATTAAGCATATTTTTGCTTGGCGCATTGGCAGTAGCTGCTACCTCATGCGAGTCCGACCCTGATTTCGGCGCACCTATCCAGACCAACCCCCAGGGTCCGGTCTACGAGGTAGACGGAGTGACTGTAGAGCAGCCTTCAGAAACAAGCATCTCCTTAAAGGAATATGCGGATGCAAGCCGCAACATACCTGTAGGTAACTTCTTGGTGAGCAACTTCCCCGAAGGCTACGACATGAAGGTAGTGACCTACATTAGCAAAGACGAGAACTTCAGTTCTCAATATAAAGTGGCAAGCACTCTGACTGAAAATACCGCATTCGTAAATCCCGACGATTTCCAGAATGTATATATATCTTCAATCAGCAAAAGCCCTGCGGCAAAGAAAATCTATGTCCGCTTTGCTATCTACGCGGTTGACGGCGCTCAGGAATACCGCATCGGTGACGAAAACAGCTATCTCGGCGGTTATTTCCTTGATGTGACTCCGTTCCCCTCTGACATCGTGATCGAAGACAACTATTACCTGCTCGGCACAATCAACGGCTGGAGCGTACCCAACGCTATCAAGTTCACTCACTCTGACCTGAGTGGTTACGATGATCCTATCTTCACTACCGTAGTTGAAATCACTCCCGCTCAGGCTGCTGACGGATGGTGGTGGAAGGTTATCCCGCAGTCTACTTTCGAAACCGGTGACTGGGTTGACGCTGCCAACTCGGCTTACGGCCCCGAAGAAAACGGCAGCGAGGATATGGAAGGCATTCTGGCTTCCTCATCTATGAACGAAGACGGCTCTTACAAGGACGCCGGCGCAGGTTGTCTCTTTGAAGCCGGCACCTACATGTTGACTCTCAACATGATCGAGGGCACTTACAGCTTCACTCTCGCTATCCCCCATCTCTATATCATGGGCGATGCTGCAGGCTGGGACTGGAATTCTCCCCTCGTGGCTGAGATGCAGACTTCTGACTATACCAACTACTATGCATTCGCACGTCTGTCTGTAGGCGGCTACAAGTTCACTTCTGAGAAAGACTGGGCCGCTACATTCAACCTCGGTGTTGACGGTACTCCCACAGTTGATAAGGAGACTCACAACGTAGTCGGCAAGCTCGTCAACGGCGGCCAAAACAACGTATTGCCTGAAGAAACCGGTCTTTACTGGAACCATGTCAACCTCCCCGTTCTGACATTCGAGTCTTACTATATCTCTACACTCGGTGTGATCGGCGACTGCACACCCAACGGATGGGACGCTTCGACAGCTCTCACTCCCTCGGCCGACGGCCTCGTGTGGGAAGGTGACATAGAGTTCAAGGGTACAGGTAAATTCAAGATCCGTGCAAATGACGCATGGGAGATCAGCCTCGGCGGTTCGTTCGACAACCTCGACTGGAACAACGCTGCTGACATGGATACCCCCGGTGCAGGTATGAAACATGTCGTTCTCAACCTGTCACAGTATCCCTACACTCTTACTGTACAGTAAATCCATGTTGCCGCCCTGCGGCAATGAAATATCGCAGAGCGCGGGCTTCACGGCCCGCGCTCTCTGTTATTGCCATGTATTGCTTTTGTGCAACGGATCGTGTTGATATGTGGTATTATTTGATACGGTTGTTGCGCGTTTTCTGCCGGTTTTTTATTTATTTTGCGTTGACATGATTGAATGCGAGCCGGTCACCGGCTGTTGTTATAAATTTTATTGACCATGAAAACGCGATTGATAGCCTGTCTGACTGCTATGGCCGGTGTGCTTGGCCTTTATGCCGCAAATCCTTATTTGCCATTGTGGGAATATATTCCCGATGCGGAGCCACATGTGTTTGATGACCCTGACTGCCAAGGCAGGCAGAGGGTGTATGTCTACGGCTCACACGACAGCCGCGTGACCGATTTCTGCGGGCGTGAGCTCGTGGTGTGGTCGGCGCCTGTCGACAGTCTCGACCGCTGGCGTTACGACGGTGTGATATTCGCCGCTGTGACCGACCGCGACGGCAACACACTCAACGACGACGGCCGGGGTGACATACTTTATGCTCCCGATGTGGTGGAAGTAAGGGAACCCGACGGCTCGCCGACCTATTACCTCTATCCCAACGACCAGCATGAGGGGCGACAAGGTCTTATTGCCCGCAGCCGCAGACCCGACGGACCGTTTGAAGTGTGCAACTGGAGCGATGACGACCCGAAGATGACTTACGGAGTGCTTCGCTTCGACCCGTCGGTTTTTGTGGATGACGACGGCCGTGTCTATGGCTACTGGGGCTTCGAGGAAAGCTTCATGGCCGAGCTTGATCCGGCAACGATGTGCACCGTCAAACCCGGCACAGAGGTCAAGGTGCGCGCCGTGAGCGGATTTTCCGAACCTGATGTATTCCGTTTTTTCGAGGCATCATCAATCCGTAAGATTGATGACAAGTATGTGCTGGTCTACAGCCGCCTGACCCGCGACGGTGATTCCGAGCTCGGAGAAAGCAACTACACGCTGGCCTACGCATACGCCGACGCGCCGCTGGGGCCGTGGACCTACGGCGGAACCATAATCGACGGCCGCGGACGCACCACATTGCCTGACGGCAGCGTCATACATACGGCTCACCCCAACGGCAACACTCACGGCGGTCTGTGCCGGATCGGCGGACGCTGGTATCTCTTCTATCACCGTCAGTGCGGCCTCGACGAGTTCTCGCGTCAGGCGATGGTGGCGCCTGTCGAGGTCACTGTCGAGAAGGGAAAAGGGGGAAAAGTGTATATCAGCGAAGGGGAGTACACGTCAGAGGGATTTGAGACCGACGGCCTCGACCCCTTTGTCACATATCCCGCAGGCATCGCCTGCCATTATACCGGGTCGCAACCTTCGGTTGAAACCGGATGGCCGCACAAGAAATTCTACGGCTCATATATCTCTCCCGGGCGCTATGACGGCGACCCGGCCACCGCTCCCGACAGTGTCAGCCTTACGGTCAATCCCGTGGTTAACAATACCGACGGGGCTGTTACGGGATACAAATATTTCAACTTCGACAAAATTGAACGCGACAGGCCGCTGGCATTGGAAATCTGTCTGAAACCGCGTGGCGTGAAAGGCCGCATCGATATTCTTGCCGGCGACATATATGCCGAGCCGGTGCTGCTTGGCAGCATCGGGCTCCCCGGTAATGCCGGCGGTTGCTCGACAGCAGTCTATGAGGCTGCCACCGTGCGCGTGCCGCTTTCAGATTACGGCAGCCTCACCGGCAAGCAGCCCCTCTATTTCCGCATTGCGGCCGACGAGCCTGACGCATCAGTGGCCGACATATATTATTTCCGTTTCCTTCCGGCTGCGGATGATTGACAAGCCAACGGCGATGCGATAATGAGATGGTGTCTCACAACTCGGAAAAATCCCGCTAAAATGTAGGGATGCATGGTTTGTACGTTTGACAATGCCTTGATAATCAGGTGTTAAATTTTGATACGCGAACCGAGCCTCCCCGCAATATGAAACTCTGCAATCCCCTCTGATAATTGCAGTTTAATAAATTACGTTAAAGTTATGTTTTTAAGGAAATATTTCTGTAAATTTGCAAAGGTAAAAACACAGGCGGGTGCGGTGTAGCCGTGCCGACCTCTATGCAAATATAAATTTACTAAATATACTGAATTATGTCAAAGGTAACAGTTGTAGGCGCCGGCAATGTAGGCGCAACGTGTGCTAATGTGTTGGTGACTTGCCAGATCGCCGACGAAGTGGTTCTTCTCGACATCAAGGAAGGCGTGTCGGAAGGCAAGGCTATGGATATCATGCAGACTGCAAATATCCTCGGTCTCCAGAGCCGTCTGACCGGTGTGACAAACGACTACGAAAAAACAGCCGACAGCGACGTTGTGGTAATCACTTCAGGTATTCCCCGCAAGCCCGGCATGACCCGTGAAGAACTTATCGGCGTCAATGCAGGCATCGTCAAGTCAGTGACCGAGAATGTGCTCAAATATTCTCCCAATGCAGTTATACTCTGCGTCTCCAACCCGATGGACACCATGACCTATCTTATCCACAAGACATCAGGTCTGCCCAAAAACCGCATCATCGGCATGGGCGGCGCGCTCGACTCTGCCCGCTTCAAATATTTCCTGAGCAACGCCCTCGGAGCCAACGCCACTGAAGTCGAAGGCATCGTAATCGGCGGACACGGCGACACCACCATGATACCTCTGACCCGCTTCGCTGCCTACCGCGGTGTTCCCGCTTCCAACTATCTGTCGGAAGATGAGCTCGGCAAAGTTGCTGCCGACACTATGGTGGGTGGTGCTACCCTCACCAAACTTCTCGGCACTTCGGCATGGTATGCTCCCGGCGCGGCTTCGGCACAGGTAGTAGGCGCAGTGCTCCACAACCAGAAAAAACTTATCTCTTGCTCGGCTCTCCTCGACGGCGAATATGGCGAAAGCGATCTCTGCATCGGCGTTCCCTGCATCATCGGCAAGAACGGTATCGAGAAAATCGTTGAATTCGACCTCAATGACGCCGAAAAAGAACTCTTCCACAAGAGCGCGGAGGCTGTGCACAAAACTAACGCCGCCCTCGCAGGAGCTCTCTAAAAACCGTCAGATATGAAGATCGAATCAATGCTTATCGCCGTAGCGGCTGCGGCCTCAGTGTCGCTGGCAAGCTGCGCAGGCAAAGCCGACAGCGCCAAAGACGCCAACACTGAAGCTGCGACAGAAACAGTTGCCAACGGTACCAAAGAGGCTAAGCCCGTAGCTGTCATCATTGACTTCAACGCTACGTGGTGCGGACCGTGCAAACAGTTCGCCCCCATATTCGAGGCTGCAGCCGAGAAATATGCCGGCAATATCGAATTCCGCTCAGTCGATGTCGACCGCGAGCCGGAGCTTGCCGAGAAATATGGCGTGCAGTCGATACCTATGGTAGTGTTCCTCGACAAAGACGGCAATGTGCTCGACTCTAACGTAGGCTTCATGGAAGCTGTCGATTTCGAGCAGATGATTGAAAAATATCTATAAAAAAACAGCTGCATCAACTGCAGCGACCCAAAAGGCGGGACCGCACTCTGACAAGGGTGCGGCCCCGCCCGCTATAATAGGGCAGGGGCGAGGGCGTCTCGCCCTCGCGGTATTATAGGGATAATAGGCTTGCGGAAATGTAGGGCGCACGGCCCGTGCGCCCGTCAACATTCTGATTATTAACCAACTCAGTCGCACACGAACCGTACGTCCCTACAATTGAAGTTCAGCAGCGCCCTCGGCCTGTCGCCCTCTATAGCATAATCCCGGGCCGGGCGCACCGTGGTATATATCATGGCATTTGAAATTTTTTTTAGTTAGCGTGAACTTTCTCCCGCCACAAGACGTTTACGTCATAGGAGATTATTGCTCCGGGATTAAAGTAAAGCAGATTTTGTGTATTATGAAAACTAAAGACACCTCTGTCGCAAAGGTAGAGACCGTAAAAGATGAGATTGTGGTTGACAGCGCCGATGTGCGCAATGCCGAAGAACTGGCTCTGAAACGTGGCAAAGCACGTATCGAAGAGTCGGAAATCATCAGCGATGGCGAGGCCGGTTGCTCATGCAAGTCTGGCAAGCGGCACCGCGACCGATAGCGGCGGTAAATATCGCCGGTGATGACGGCAGTCGGGCAGCAGTGCCCGACGGGGTGTCGGAAACGTTAAGCGCCGTGACGAAGTGTGTCGTCACGGCGCTTAATGTTAAAAGTGGGTTATCGACCGTCAGTCGATAAGCACTTTCCTTGTCCGGTTGCCTTTGCGCTCGATATAGACTCCGGGCACGAGCTTGCGGGCGACGACGCGCACTCCGTGAAGGTTGAAATAATCCGCAGGACAGTCGCCGTCGATGAAATCGGCCGATACTTCCTCCACGCCTGTCACAACATCGTTCTCAAAATCGACATGTATCGGCGTTGATTGCCTGAGGCTGACAAGAGCGTATCCGTCGAGATTGTCGGGCAATTGCTCTGCACTGTATGTGCCGGCAGAAGTTTCAGGTGATGATTGCTCATCGAGAGCCGGATCTGGGATTACTGTGACCTTTGCCTCGTGTGTTCCAGTCTGCTGAATAATTATCGGCCGCATAGCTGTTGCAATATAAATTCTGACGGTAGACAGGATAGTACTCGCCGTCAATCTCGATTTTCTTTCCGGTGAATTCCATAGGCTTTCTGTTACCCCATTCGTAGAGCGGGGTGTCTTTTGTGTCGGTCACTGTTACGCCGTCGTCGCCGTAGACAGGGTCGCGCTGCCACAGGTGTGTTGTAAAAGCGCCGTTGCGCATCTCTTTGTCATAGAAATAGACAGTGTGTCCGCGCGGATCACTGTCCGACCACCATTTTTAGGATGCAGCCTGTAGCGGTGCTGATGCTGTAAGCAAGAATAATGCAGAGAATAGAGCTCTCCCGATTATTCCAAAGAATAAATTTTTCATGAAAAAGATATGATTGGTGTATAGATGAAATTGACTTTGATAAAAAAATTACTGTTTGACTCCACAAAGATATGTGAATGGCGTGTCGGGAGTTGAAAACCGGCCGATGCAATGGCATTCGGTTTGCGTAAAGATAGTGTCAATAGGCGTGGTTTTGAGAAAATCAGGGGATACAAACGGCGTACAAGCCATGCCGACAGGAGTTATTATGGTTCAAGCATAAATTGCAGTGCATGACAGTTTCAGTTTAATATTGCTGTGCGTGTGTCGCCGAACTCGGAGGAATGCCTCAAAAAAGTAAGGACGCACGGCTCGTGCGTCCGAATATTGTATCTGATAATCAATGTGTTGGCGAACGCACGAACCGTGCGTCCCCTCACGAATGATTCTGACAGTCAATAGGGAAACACAAAAGCCCTCGCGATCCGTTTTAGGAGCGTGAGGGCTTTTGTGTAATATACTGTAGTATTGTTATTTCTTTTTGCCGTTTTTATGATGGTATTTGAGGAGCTGCATTGTGAAATCGCGCTCTACTTTGCGAAGTTCGAAAAGCTGTTTTTTGTTGAGAATTTCATTGAATTTGTCATAATATTCTTTCTCTATGGCAGCTTCCTTCTCTTTGACTTCGATAAGGGTGCGTGTGGCCACTTCATATTCTATGTCGGTGATTGTGCCGTCGGGAGCACCGTATATGCGGGTCTCCAGAGTGCGGGCTTCGTCGTTGAGCGCCGTAATGGCGTCATCCATTTTGTCATAGAGATCGAAAAATGAATTGGCCTGTTCACGCGAAAGGTCAAGTTTCTGCTTGAAGTAGTTGTGTTTGTATTCGCGGATGTCGTCGCGAAACTGCTTGCGGTCGCGGTTCTGAGCCGAAGCGGTGGCCGAAGTGAGACATATCAATGCCACAAGAGTGAATATGGTGCAGATGCGTTTCATCAATATCCGGTTTTTAGCGTTGGTTATTGCGTTATATCGAGTCGTCGGTCATGAATAGGTATTCGGGGATTGTATCGAGGTCGGAGTCGATTGACAGAGGTATGTCATCTGACTGCATGTAGATATCCTCGATCAGCTCGTAGCGGTCGACCGTAGGGTAAACGTAATCGTTGACAAAGGTGACATCGTTGAGTGCGGTGAGCACTCCGGGATAGTTGTTGATGTCTGTAAGATCCGGTCCCGGCCCTGACAGCATTCCGAACATCTTCATCATGCACCAGATGCCGGCGAACATAGCCGCCATGTAGGCGTAAGGACGCATTTTATGCCAGAAGGTGCGTTTCGGAGTGTCGGTCTCCGCTGCGTCTGGCATGACATCTGGCAGTGACTCCGACATTTTAGCGATGAAACTGTCGAAGTAGCCCTCGGGAACTGTCATCCCCGAGCGTCTGCCTATTCTGTCAAGTATGTCGTTGGTTTCGTTCATAGAGAGATGGTGCTTTTGAATCTCTGGCCTCGTTGCCCGCCTTGCGTCAGGGTGTTGACGGGCGCGATTGGCTTTGTTGCAGTTATTGTTTTCCTTTTAGACTTTTAGTGATGAGAAAAGTTTAATCAAAGTCGGAAAAATATTGTTCGATTTTTTTGACAGCGAGGTGATATGAACTTTTGAGCGCACCCACCGATGTGCCGAGTATCTCGGCCATCTGTTCATATTTCATCTCGTCATAATAGCGCATGTTGAACACGAGGCGCTGCTTCTCGGGCAGCGCGGCGATTGCCTTGCGGAGCTCAAGGGCGAGGGCGTCGCCGTCCACGTTGGTGTCAGCCTCGATTGCGTTGATGAGCATTGAGGCTTCGTCGTCGATCGATATATTGTTGCGGCGGCGTTCTCGGGCTATGAATGTGAGGCTTTCGTTGACGGCGATTTTGTAGAGCCATGTCGACAGGCGGGCGTCACCGCGGAAATTGCCGAGCGATGTCCATGCCTTGATAAACGTGTCCTGAAGTATGTCGTTGGCGTCGTCGTGGTTCTCGACCAGACGGCGTATCTGCCAGTAGAGAGGCTCTGTGTAGGCGGCTATCACCTCGTTAAACGCGCTGCGGGCCGTCGACGCATCGCGCAGACGGGCTATGAGCTCGGGGGAGTCTTTTACCGGATCTTTTGACATGGCTGATGAGTTGTTTGGAAGCGTAAAAGTAATCAAATTTTTTTTATTACGCAATAATGACTAAATTTGTATCCTAAAAATTCTTACAGGTGAAAAAGATTTTGTTATGTTTATGCAGATGCTTGCCGGCGCTGGTTGCGATAACCGGTGCGGCGTCGGCGTCAGCCGTTGAGTCGGAATATCTTGACTCGGTTGTGGGGCTTGACGAAGTGTCGGTTTCGGTTATAAAATCGACATCGCAGGTGATGTTCCCGTCATCGGTTTCGGAATTGAATATGGACATGATAGAGCGCTTTGACATCGACGGTGTCAAGGGGGTCAGTGAGATTGTCCCGAATTTCTACATGCCGCAATACGGCTCGCGCATGACATCGTCGATCTATGTGCGCGGTCTCGGCACACGTATCGACCAGCCTATTGTCGCCCTGAATGTAGATAACGTCCCGATGCTCAACAAAGACAGCTATGACTTCACGTTTGCCGACATCGACCGGATAGAAGTGGTGCGCGGCCCACAGAGCATTCTCTACGGCCGCAACTCTATAGGCGGTGTCATTAACATGTCAACCCTGTCGCCGCTCAGATATCAGGGCGTCAGGGCGATGGCCGAATACGGCTCGGGTAATTCGTGGCGCGGAGCGCTGTCGGTATATGGCAAACTGTCGCCGGTGCTCGGTCTGTCGGCGGGAGGCTCGTACTATTCGACCGACGGATTTTTCCGTAACCTCTACACCGGAAAAAAGGTTGACACCGACCGTAGCTGGAACGCCCGTACCAAGCTCGCGTGGCATCCGTCCTCTTCATTTCTGCTTGAAAACAGCGCTTGGGTGTCGTCGACACGACAGGGCGGCTACCCTTACCAATCGCTTGCCACGGGCGAGATAAACCATAACGACACATGCTTCTATAACCGCACCACCGTCACAGACGGCCTGACAGTGCGCTATTTCGGCGATAATCTGTCGCTCTCGTCAATTACCGCGTTCCAATATATCAACGACAACATGACCCTCGACCAGGATTTCCTTCCCGAGGATTACTTCACTCTCACACAGAAGCGCCATGAATGGACTCTTACACAAGATTTCATCGTGAAAGGCTCGGCGGGTGCATACAAATATCTCGGCGGACTTTTCGGATTTTACAAAAGGGGCAACATGTGGGCGCCCGTAACATTCAAGGATTATGGCATAAAGACACTTATCGAAGACAATGCCAACACTCCTGGCTCGCCGATGCAGATAAAGTGGGATGAACGCTCGATGCTGCTTGCCTCTGACTTCGTGTCGCCCAACTGGGGGCTGGCCGCCTACCACAAAAGCGAGTATGACTGGGGTCGCTGGACGGCGTCGCTCGGCCTGCGTCTGGCATTCGAGCGCACCACTCTCGACTATCACAGCTATGTCAACACCGGCATGACTATCTATCGGCAGCAGGGGCCGGTGATGATACCGATAAAGCAGATACCGATAAATCTCGACCTTTCCGACAGAATGCACCTGACTTCGCTCCAGCTTTTGCCCGAACTGAAACTGTCATATAATTTCAACCGTCACACTGCCGTGGGGGTTGTGGTGTCGAAGGGCTACAAGGCCGGAGGATACAACACACAGATGTTTTCCGACATACTCCAGCAGAGCCTCATGGGCATGATGGGCGGCGAACAGAAATATGATGTCGATGAAATCATATCGTATGACCCTGAAAAAAGCTGGAACTACGAACTCAACGCTACAACCTCACTGTTTGGCAACACCCTCGATCTTGATCTCTCGCTGTTTTTTATCGACAGCCGCGACCAGCAGATGACAATGTTCCCGGAAGGGACAACTACCGGCCGCGTGATGGCTAACGCCGGACGCACCCACTCCAAAGGTGTGGAGATTTCTGCCGTGTGGCGCCCCGACAGCCATTTCACGGTCAATGCCTCCTACGGTCATGCCGACGCACGTTTCCGCCGCTTTGACAACGGCATTGTCGACTGCCGCGGCAATCATGTGCCATACGCCCCGGTCAACACGCTGTTCGGCTCGCTTACCTACCGCACCGACATCTCCTCGAAATGGCTCAAAGGAATAGAGGCAAATGCCAACTGCCGCGGTGTCGGACAGATTTACTGGGACGAGGAAAACACCGTCAAACAGCCCTTTTACGTACTTGCAGGCCTTTCCGTCAACTTCCGCACCGCAGTGGCAGATGTGGAACTGTGGGGCGAGAATATAACCGGCACAAAATACTCCACATTTTATTTCGAATCAATAGGCAACCGCTTTGTGCAGCGCGGCAATCCGCGACGTTTCGGCGTGACTTTCCGCTTTAATTTCGCAATGTGACATAACCCCCATACAATAATATGCCGCTATATGCGTTATCTATACTGCATGCATATATACGCATGCGTATTTAATTACTATTTTTTTATTTAATAACTATTTGACAACATGAAAATCATCAAAACATCTCTCATGACAATTGTTGCCGCTCTCGCTCTGACTTCATGCGACTCCGGCGACCCAAAACAGACTGTGCAGTACGGCTACGATAATAACATCACCTACGTGACTGACCGCACCGATAATACCACTGCAACAACCGAAGCTGCATATTATATCATGGACTTCGACGTGATAAGCGGCAAAGCCAATGTGGATATATCAAATCTCCGTCTGTCTGCCGGAGGCTCGCCGATACGTCTCAAGATCGAGCAGGCAACCTACGGACAGGACAAAGAGACCGGCGCTATCGTGATCAATGTGCCTAACGCGACTTCCACTGTCGGCGGCACATCTCACACGATAAGCAACTTCAAACTCTCACAGTCGATGGCCTATATCTCATCGCTCGGACAGACCTCCATCTATTATGCAGTGTCGTTTGAGCTAGACGGACGATATAATGTAGTGGCAGTGCAGAAAGCCGCATACCTCCCCGGCTCGACAACTATAACCCGCAACTCCGACGGAAGCGTTGTAAACAACACCAACCGCACATTCTACAGCTATGAGCTTGACCGCGACAAATCAACCGCCAGGGTTACTGCCTACTATCTTGACGATAAAGAAAACATATATCCACAGCTCGCTTTCGAGAATCTTCCTTTCACACTCACTTCTCGTGGAATTGAAATCAATGTCGAGGAAGATATTACTGCCAAGCAGCTCTCGACTACGGCACCTCCCTTCGTTGCCACAGCCATAAGCCTCGATTCACGCTACGACTCATCGACCCTGCTCCGCATCCGCACAGCTGACAATCTCATCACTGCCAGCCTCTCATACCGTGCCAAGAAGCAGTAATGATATATGGCTCCCCAAAAAACTACAGCGAGCACGCCCCGATAACGGCGCGCTCGCACTGTTTGATAGCGTTTCAAAACTCAGAAAAAAGCCATGCAAAAAGCAGGGACGCACGAGCCGTGCGTCCGAATATTATGCCTGATAATCAAAGTGATGGCGAATACATAAGCCATGCGTCCGCCAATATCCGGATCACCACCCCTTAATCTCAATCATGCAACCCCTGCATCCTACAATATGAAATTCCGTAGCACACCGCCCCCCACCCGGAGCTCCCTCCACCCGGAGGCTTCCGCAGGACGCCGATTTACACCACCCGCCTCAGTTCCCAGTCTACAAGGTATGATATTCTCCGCATTTTTGCGGAGAATATTTGTTCCTTTCACCGCAAATGTTTATTTTTGCTATCATGAGAAAAGATTTTAGGCATCAGAATTATATCTGGCAGCGAATTGATTGGCCTGACTTCAGATGGGATGCCAATGCTCTGCTTGAACCTTTGAGCAGGTTAAGCCGGGCACACGGTAATCTCAACGGGAAAATGTCGATGCTTGGATTTAATGACAAAAGCCGTGCGCTTGTGTCAGCAATGACTGACGAGTTGATTGGTTCTTCTGAAATAGAAGGCGTGTCGCTCAATCCGATGTCAGTGCGTAGCAGCATAGCCCGTAGGCTTGGTGTTGAATCGGATGGATTGCTTGTGGAAGATCATTATATCGAGGGGCTTGTCGACGTGATGCTTGACGCGATACACAATTGCTGGGAGCAACTGTCGAGCGAGAGACTGTTTGGTTGGCACGCCGCTCTTTTCCCCACGGGACGCAGTGGCATGTACAGGATTACAGTCGGAGGATGGCGTCAGGGAGAGGAACCTATGCAGGTGGTGTCAGGTGCATTCGGTAAAGAGAAGGTACATTATCAGGCGCCTCCGTCCGCCGATGTCCCATCCACTATGGATACGCTGATGGAGTGGGTAAATACTGCGGGACTCTCTCCCTTTGTGATGTCGGCGGTAGCGCATCTTTGGTTCGTGACAATTCATCCGTTTGATGACGGCAACGGTAGGATAGGGAGGACTCTTTCCGATATGCTCATTGCGCGTGCGGATGAGATCCCGGTGAGATATTACAGTATGTCGGCTGAGATAAACCGTAATAAGAAATCTTATTACGAAGTGCTCGAACGAACGCAGAAAGGAGATCTCGATATAACTGAATGGATGTTATGGTTCTTCTCGACACTGGAAGACGCGATAAACAGAGCCGTTTGTGGAGTGGAGCGCACTCTGCAGAAAGCTGCATATTGGGATAATCACCACAATGTAGAAGTGAACGAGCGTCAGCGAAAGGTGTTAAATCGGCTTTGGGATGGTTTTGAAGGAAAACTGACCACTTCAAAGTGGGCCAGGATATGCAGCTGCTCGCAGGATACGGCATTGCGCGATATCAATGATTTGATTGATAAGGGGATGCTTGTCAATAGCGGCGAGGGTGGTCGTAGCGCCAATTATCTGTTGCCGAAATAGGAGCATCAATGTAAAAAAATCGGTTGTTAAAATGGAATAATATAGGGTTCAAGCCTTCTCCATGCCCCCCACTGCTCCCCTCCACCCGGAGGCTTCCGCAGGACGCCGGTTATGCATAACCCCGCACGCCGAGTAGAGCGAGGCTTGCGGGGTTCCCGACAAACCGAACTGACGGCTTCCGCAGGACGCCGATTTACACCACCCGCCTCAGTTCCCAGTCTCACCTGTCTAATTCCAGCCCCCACACACTGTCACGGTATCCCCCCACTTGTTTGTAATAATGAATAAAGCGGTGTAGCTCACAGAGCTACGCCGCTTTTGCTGATGGTCGGGGTGACAGGATTCGAACCTGCGACCACCTGGTCCCAAACCAGGTGCGCTACCGGACTGCGCTACGCCCCGCCGTTAATCTGTCTGCAAAGATAATGCTTTTTTTTTAATTGTGCAATAAAGTTTTTCTGTTATAAAAACAAATAAAAATGTCAAGGTTCTCTCGACTACAAAGTTACAATCTC
>ERZ778510.996-NODE-996-length-20344-cov-3.900143_pt1 | contig 20344 bp, 17 predicted proteins | sample MGYA00510348_ERZ778510 | MGnify/ENA primary metagenome ERZ778510 (study PRJEB29527, sample SAMN07138969) | mouse gut metagenome | material: feces | host: mouse | place: China:Nanjing | collected 2016-01-25 ... | reverse complement strand
AGTCCCGCCGCATCGGTCACTTCCCGGGACCGCAGGGCATTTTCATAGGTAAACGTCGCCTGATCCTCTCTCCAGATACACGCTTCCGGCACCCCCTGAACCCTTAAAATATGATGAAAATATGCCCATTCCGTCTCATAAGCCGGATCGCCGGAAAAATGCCCGGTCAGCTTTGCATATTTTCCGGAGGGCAGAACCACCGGCGCACAGCCCGCTTTCCAAAGCTCTGCTGCATGGACCGCCAACGCTCCTTCGTCGGAACCCGGAAGAAAGATGATGTCTGCACACTCCGGCTCATCCTCCAGAAAGATAAATTTCGTATACTCATCTATAAAACTCATGCCGTTAAAATACCGCTTTCTTCAATGGCGCGGACCGCCTTTTTGATCTCCTCCACCGGATAGACCAGCGCCATGCGGACATATCCTTCCCCAAGCTCTCCAAAAGCCGTGCCCGGCACCACGATCACTCCGGTCCGTTCCATGAGATCCATGGCAAATTTTTCACTGCTCGTATAATTTTTCGGAATCGGTGCCCACACAAACATGGTCCCCTGCCCGTCCGGAACCTCCCATCCGATCCGGCTTAAACCTCTGCACAGCGCATTGCACCGTTCCTCATAGAGCCTGCACTGTTCCTTTACGCTGTCCTGGGGACCGGTCAGAGCCGCTATGGCCGCATACTGGACCGGCAGAAAGGTTCCGTAATCAATCTGGGAACGCACCTTTTTGAATTCCTCGATGATCTGTTCGTTTCCGACGGCAAAAGAAATGCGCATACCGGTCATATTATAGGATTTGGACAGAGAAAAGAACTCGATCCCCACATCCATGGCGCCCGGACAGGACAGAAAGGATTTTCCGGTCTTTCCGCCATAGACCAGATCCGCATAGGCATTGTCGTGCAGAAGAATGATCTGGTATTTTTCCGCAAATGCAACCGCTTTTTCATAAAAGCTGTCATCTGCCACGGAACACACCGGATTCGCCGGATAGGAAATCAGCATGAATTTCGCCTCTCTGGCGTCTTCCTCCGGAATATCCTCAAAATCCGGAAGAAAATTGTTTTCTTTATAAAGGGGATACGTCACGCATTTTGCCCCGGTTAATTCCGGTCCGATGCGAAATACCGGATAACCGGGATCCGGCGCCAGAAACGTATCTTCCGGATCGCAGAGCGGCAGCGCGATATGCGCCATGCCTTCCTGAGAGCCATACAGACTCATGATCTGCTCCGGCTTCAGTTTCACGCCAAACCGTTTTTCATAGAAGCTCTGAACAGCTTCCAGAAGCTCCGGACGGTCCGACAGGGCATACCGGTAGTTTTCCGGTATCCCGCACGCTTTCTGCATGGCTTCCATAATATGTACCGGCGGTTCAAAATCCGGCGTACCGACGGAAAAATTATAAACGGTCCGCCCCGCCTTCAGAAGTTCCTCCTTCTTTGTATTCAACAAAGAGAAAATCCCCTCTCCAATCCTGCCGGATCTTCTCGAAAATGTAAATTCCATGGAATTATGAAGCTCCTTTCCTTCGTTCTGATTTTCTTACAGCTTTATTGTATAAAAAAATACAGGAAAGTCAAGTTTTCCCGGACAGAAACCGGAGCAGAAACCTCCAAAAAACAGTCTCTGCTCCGGTTTTGCCATCTCATATGCATCTGTCTGTCAGCACTTCTGCTTTTTGCACAAAATGTGCCGCAGGAACAGGCTTCTTCAATTCCTTCCATTACATCCTTAATACAGATTTTATCGCCTTTCCCTGATGAGATTCTTCAAACGCCAGGTTAATGTCATCAAAATCATAGAATCGAATCAGCTTATCCACGGGGAATTTTCCTTCCCGATAATATTCCAGCAGTTTCGGAATAAAGGTTTTGGAATTCGCATCCCCTTCCACAACACCCACCAGCGATTTTGCTTCTCCCATCAGCTCTTCCTGAATGTTGATCGTCACATCACCCGTCAATCCCAGCACAACAGCCGTTCCCTTAAACCGTACACATGCAAGCGCTTTCTTCACAAAATCACTGACGCCGGATGTATCAATGGCATAGTGACATCCGCCCTTTGTGATCTCTTTGATTCTGCCCACGATGTCTTTGCATTCTTTCCGGTTGACTGTATGAGTAGCCCCCAGCTCCATTGCCAGTTTCAGGGACACCGGATTACCTCCTACGGCAATAATATTTTTGCAGCCGGCTATTCGGGCCGCCATAATCGCACTCATCCCAACTGTCCCGCATCCGAAAACTGCAATACTGGAATCAAATTCCGGATTCAGGGTATGAAATACCGCTCCCGCTCCTGTCTGGATTCCACAGCCAAACGGAGCAACAATTCCCAGATCCAGATCCTCATAAGGTACCTTGATAGTCTGTCTCGTGTGGACCACCGCATGCGTTGCAAAGGTTCCCTGACCGAAAAAGGTTGCGATCTCCTTTCCGTCCTTATGCAGTCGCGTTGTACCGTCCGGCATGATTCCGCCAAAATTGATGGTATTAAAATCCCTGCATGCATATGGATGCCCGTCCAGGCATTCTTCACATTTTCCGCAGGATGCAAAGGAAAAACCGACCCGGTCACCAACCTGAAATTCTGTCACGCCCGGACCCACTTTTTCAATGATTCCGGCACCCTCATGTCCCAGCACTGCCGGCAGAGGAACCGGGATCGCCTGATGCTGTGCACCCTCATCCGTATGACATACTCCGCAGGCAGCTACCTTTACCAGAAGTTCCCCCTCTCCGGGATCATCCAGCTCCAGTTCCTCCATAACAAAAGGCTGTCCTTTTTCATATACAACTGCTGCTTTGATCTTCATATAACAGTACCTCCTGATTGTAAATAGAAGTTTAAATATCCAGCGCCCGGTAGTATCCGGTTGTCACCGCGTCCACCACTCTGCCCGGTCTTATGCAGTCGCCGATCTGAAACACACGATCTGCCGTATAATCAAAACGATGCACGAATTCCGGATCCGCTTTCATTCCAGCCGCCAGAAGCACCGTATCGGCTTCCAGAAGGATCTCACCGTCTCTGGTGGTGCAGACCAGTCCCTTTCCAGTAACTGCCTTTGCTTTTGTATCCGTATAAATCCGAATCCTGCTGTCCCTCATATAGATATCCATTGCGTTTTTGTGCATGAAATAAGCATCTGAAGCCCAGTCATTTTTCATTTCCACGACTGTAACATCTTTTCCAAGCCCGTCCAGATAGATTGCAACCTCGCTTCCGACCAGTCCGCCTCCCAGGATAACCACCTTCTGCCCTGTCTGCGGCACCTCATGATGCAGCGCATCCAGTCCGACAACATTTGGACGGTCGATTCCCTCTATCGGTGGAATGACCGGTCTGGCTCCGGTTGCCACCATTACCACATCTGCCTGAAATGCAGCAGCTTCTTCCGCGGTAACCTCCGTATTTAATCTCACTTCCACTCCGGATGCCTCCAGACGACCTTCCAGAACTTTTACAAAATGATACATATCCTGTTTGAACGGAATATACCGTTCGGACAGAAGCTGACCTCCCAGACGGTTGTTTTTTTCAATCAGAGTAACCCGATGTCCTCTTTCTGCAGCCGTTATGGCTGCTTCCATTCCGCCGACTCCGCCGCCCACAACCAGGACCTTTTTGGATGTTGTCTGCGGAAAACCGGATTTGTTTTCCAGTTCATTTCCCACCACTGGATTAAACGCACAGCAGAACGTCCGGTTAGTCAGATAATTGTAAAAGCAGGTAAAGCAGCGGCAGCATTTTGTAATATCATCCTTCCGCCCCGAAAATGCCTTTTCCGGAAAATACGGATCGCAGATCGACTGACGCGCGATTTCCACAATATCTGCCTTTCCTGATGCAATGATCTCTTCCATCATGTCCGGATCATTCAGTCCGCCCACCGTAGCAACCGGCGTGTTTACATGTTTTTTAATCTCTGCTGCCAGATACACATTACAGCCGTGCTCAATAAACATGGATGGGTGGGTAACCACAAATGCATCCTGATCTTCATGAACGCCCGCTGAAACATGGATAATATCCACCTTTCCATCCAGCATTCGGGCCATCTCAATGCCTTCTTCTATCCCATAACCGCCTTTGATGATCTCGGAACCGCTCATGCGGTATTCGATCAGCATCCGCTCCCCGCAGGCCTTCCGAATCTTTTCCAGCACCAGCAGCGGAAAACGCATCCGGTTCTCCAGACTTCCGCCCCACCGGTCGGTCCTGTGATTCATCGTCGGTGACATGAACTGGCCCAGCAGCCATCCGTGGCCTCCGTGTACAAGCACCATATCGATCCCTGCTTTCTGGCAGAGGACTGCCGCATCCGCATAGCAGTTCGAAACACGCTCGATCTCTTCCTCACTCATGGCGGTAACACGCAGGCCATCCGGATTGATCTCATCGTCAGGTCCAAGCACCAGAGGATCACCGGCGCCGTCATGGCTTCTGGCACCTGCGTACTTTCCGCCGTGAGCCAGTTCCATGACCGCCATACAGTTATGGCGGTGCATGGCATTGGCATACTCTTTTAAAGAAGGAAGGGACATCACATCATACAGGGTTACTTCCTTTGTGTGGACACGTCCAACAGGATCCACAATTCCCAGGCCGATGGCTACTGTTGCCAGTCCTCCCCGGGCACGATTTTCATGAAAAGCAAGATCCTCTTTTCTCATATGACAGTCCGGATCCAGCTCCGGATTGGACATGGGTGCGCCGAAGATACGGTTTTTAAAAGTAAGCCCCCGGATCGTGATCGGACTTGCCAGATTTGGATAATACTGATTCTTCATCAAAAACTCCTCCTGCCTATAATACCGTCGTAAATCCTCCGTCTACACTGATATGCCATCCATTAACATAATCCGAAGCTCTGCTTGCCAGAAATACCATCGTTCCCATCAGATCTTCCGACTCACCCCAGCGCCCTGCAGCGATCCGGTTCGTAATCTTATCGTAAAATACCGGATCTTTCCGAAGTTCCGCATTGACTTCCGTGGCAAGAAATCCAGGACAGATCGCATTGGTCTGGATATTGAACTGCCCCAGTTCATTTGCAAACACGCGGGTCAGTCCGATCACTCCATGTTTGGCTACCGCATACGGCGGGCAGTGTTTGTCAGCGGTATAGGACAATGCCGAACCGATGTTGATAATCTTTCCGCCGCCCTGTGCCTTCATGATTCCGGCAACTGCATGGGACAGGAAATAGACAGCATTCAGATCCAGGTTGATGCACATATCCCAGTAACGATCCGGATATTCATCAAACGGAGCAAACGCACTGACGCCTGCATTGTTCACCAGAATATCAATACGCCCGTATTTTTCCATACACACATCAACGATCTGCTGAATATACGCTTTATCTGTCAAATCACCCTGTAAAAATTCGATTCTGCGGCCTTCTGCCTCTGCCAGCTCTTTCACCTCATGAATATCATCTGTAAAATGAGGAATGAACAGGTCTGCGCCTGCTTTTGCAAACGCCGCCGCATAGGCAAGTCCCAGTCCCTGATTGGCTCCTGTAATAACCGCAATCTTTCCTTTCAGGCTGAAATAATCCAACGAAAAATTCTTGTATTTATCTGACATCATGTCCTCCTCATCTATTTTCCGAGCATCTCCCGGACCGTTTTTACTATTCCATGGCGATCCATTCCATAATAATGGTAAATCTCATCTACTGCACCCAACACAGCAAATTCATCCGGCATGCCGATCCGTTTAAAACTTCCTTTATAGCCTGCTTCGCACAGAACCTCTGCCACAGCGCCTCCCAGACCTCCGTTAATGGAATGATCCTCCACGGTAACCACATGTCCGGTTTTATTGGCAACACGGATGATCGATTCTGTATCCAGCGGTTTGACGGTATGTACATCCAGAATCTCGATACTCAGCCCGTTTTCCTCCTTCAGCATTTTGGCAGCCATCAGGCATTCATACAGATTGGAGCCGCAGGAGATGACAGTCGCATCGTTTCCTTCCATCAGTTCAATGGCTTTTCCAATTTCCAGCTCATAATCTTCCGCATATACGTTGGGAGAACCCGCCCGGTCGATCCGGATGATCATGGGACCTTCATAGTCCATGGAGGCGCGGATAAATTTTGCACACTGGCCGGCATCAGCAGGAACGCACACGGTCAGATTCGGGATCGCACGATAGAGAGCCAGATCTGCAATATCGTTATGGGTGGGTCCGCCGCCTGCTGTAACACCGGAATGAGTACCGATCAGTCGGACCTTCACATCATTGTACGCAATATCTGTATGAATCTGGTCTGCTGCACGCAGGGGAAGGAAAGGTCCGAACACCTGTGCAAACACCACATTCCCGGACAAAGCAAGGCCTGCAGAGGCACCTACCTGCCCTGGCTCTGCGATTCCCATATTAAAGCAGCGATCTGGAAAATCCTTTACCAGTTGTCCTGCTTTGGTCGATTCAGCCACATTATCAGAATAGGTAAATACAAAATCGACCCCTTCCTGAGCCATCTTATACAGTTCTTCTCCATACGCTTCCTTTGCACTGGAAAGCATCATATCAAAATCATACGTCGTTTTTGCAGCCATAATCAGCACCCCTTTCTCATCTTTTCCACATCTTCAAGCGCACGCTTCAGATCCGCTTCGCCGATGCCACCGCCATGCCATTTGTGGTTGTTTTCCATAAAACTCACGCCTTTGCCTTTTACCGTATTGCTGATGATAAATGTTGGTTTTGCACGCTTTTCACAGTCTCTTTCCGGAAGTTTGTCAAACGCTTCACAAACCTGCCTCATATCATTGCCATCCTCAATTTCGATCACATTCCAGCCAAAGGCCCGAACCTTTTCATCCACCGGATCAATATTCATGATCTCTCTGGTATCTCCGGTCATCTGCAGACGGTTTTTGTCCAGAATGCATACCAGATTGTTCAGCTGGTAATGAGCGCCCGCCATCAATGCCTCCCAGTTCGTACCCTCATCAAATTCACCATCGCCGATCATGACAAAGATGCGGTAGTTCTCCTTCTGATATCTTGCTCCAAGCGCATAGCCTACCGCAATCGGAAGTCCATGGCCCAGAGAACCTGCTGATACTTCAATCTGCGGGCATTTCTTACGGTTGGAGTGCATGCCGAACTTATAGGTATCCAGGGATTCGAAGTGTTCTACCATGTAATCCTGCGTATAGGCTCCCTGTTCGGAGAAGATCGTATAAAGAGTCTCCGAACAGTGTCCTTTGGAAAGGATAAAGCGGTCCCGTCCCTCCATCTTCGGATTCAGCACATCATAATTCAGATATTTATAGTAGAGAGCGACTGCAGTCTCCACCATGGACAGCTCTCCGCCAAGATGCCCCATACCAATGCGGTAGATAAAGTTCAGAAGATTTCTGCGGATATCTACACATTTTGCTTCCAGTTCTTCTATGGTCTGTAATTTCTTATCACTCATGTCTGACTTCCTTTCTTTCCTTAATCCAGATCGTCATTGCATTTAACCAGAACCTTCAGGTATTTTCCGGAAAAATGGATCCTGAACGCTTCTTCAATTTCATCCAGCGGAACTACCTTTTCCGTAAAATCGTCCAGTTCATACTTGTCCAGCATCTGCAAGGCCCTTGGATATGCATAGGGAGCAACGAAAAACCCGGTCACGGTAATCTCATTAAAATAGCAGTATTTATAAAGATTAAACGGCATCTCATAATCATTTGGATATTGTGCTCCGTAGATCAGTTTTCCACCCTTTGCCGTGATCGGCGGAAGTCCCTGAACTGCACGGACCGAACCGGAGCAGTCAATGACCACATCATAGCCAAGGCCATTAGTAATCCGGTCCGCTTCCGCCTGCAGATCACTGTTCACCGGATCAATCACATGGTCTGCCCCGTATCTTACAGCAATCCTGCGTCTTGCTTCCAGCGGTTCAATAACTGTCACTTCGCTGGCACCGTACATTTTCAGAGACTGCAGCGCCAGAAGTCCGATGGGACCGCCGCCGGATATTGCCGCCCGCATACCGAATTTGGGCGCCACTTTATCCATAAGCCGTGTAATAATGGAAATCGGTTCCAGGAGACACCCCTTCTTCAGGCTGATATGGTCCGGAAGCTTATACACCTGAGACTCGTGCCAGATGATGTACTCGCTGAATCCCGGAAAATTATATTCCTCTGCATGAGGGCAGAACTGCTGCTGCCCATTCTGGCAGTAATAGCATTTTCCGCAGAATCCGAGGAAATTTCCCGCAACCCGGTCTCCCACTTTCAGGCCTTTTTGCGTCGCCTTTTCTCCCAGTTCCACAATAACGCCTGATATCTCATGTCCCAGTCCAAAGGGAAGCTCCCATCCAAACACATTTTCCACCAGCGCATGGGGATCCGATCCGCAGATTGCACAGTATGCCACCTTGATCTTAACTTCTTCAGGTTCCAGATCACGAAGAGGAACATCCTGAACTTCCATCTTTCCCCGTTTGCTTTCATCCAGAGCATCCAGTCTTCCGGTCTTTAAAACTCTCATCTGTTTCATATTCAAGCCTCCTTATGATTTTTAATTCACTGCGCCGTCTCTCTCGGCAATCTCCTGCTGAATCTGAGAGATTTTTTCTTCATCCAGTTTATAGAATACGGCAAATACAACGATCGTTGCCAGAGCTACCACGAACGGCAGTAATGCAGTCAGATTACGGATTGCTGTAATTACCTCTGCGGATTGTGTTTTATTTGCCACATAGCCTGCCGCACTTAATACTGCATTGGGCAGAGAACCGCCGATCACCATGGCAAATTTCAGTCCAAGGCCCACCAGTGTCAGGGTGATCGCTCCATAGGCATGTCCCGTCTTCCAGTTACTGTATTCGATCGGGTCAGTCACAATTGACCAGAGAATGCCCATGAGGATTCCATAGCCAAGTCCCACTACTGCACGTCCCGCCATCATTCCGCCAAGGGAACCGCTTCCCTGCGGCATGAGATAGATAATCAAAGAACCGATCCCGCATAATGCAAGGCCCAAAATTACCGTCGGTTTCTTTTTGATTTTCTTTGTCAGATACGGTACACTGGGAACTCCGATCACAGATGCAAGCATCAGGATCATGGAGAACCAGGAGATCATGTTTTCACTGTCTGCATAGTATTTCATATAATAAGGCCCCATGGTGGACTGAATCTGGCTGATGGTATACACGCCAAGGAATAAAAGCAGCATTACGAACACCGGGCCAAGCCTGATTGTTGTAAAAATATCTCTGATTCCTGCTTTATTATCCGGATCAATGGGCTGCGGCGGAATTCTCTCCACGATCTGATGGGAGCCCCACTGAAGAATTGCAACCATGACTACCGCCATAATCGCCGTTGTTACCATGTATCCCTGTGCCAGTGTCATATATCTTGTCAGAAATCCGCTCAGATTCGGCAGCAGGACCGCACATACCACGCCGCCTGCCTGCGCCAGTGTCATCCGGATTGACTGCATCCGTGTTCTTTCATCCGGATCGTTTGTCATAATAGATGCAGCAGATGCATAAGGCTGGATAATAAATGTATACAGCATATTCAGAAGATTGTATGTAATAGCCGCCCATATCAGCTTCATATTATAACTGAATCCCGGAGTCGAGTAGGTCAGGATTGCAACCACACCGAAAGGTATCGAACCCCACATGACATAGACCCAGTATTTGCCCCGTTTGGGGGAAAGTCTTTCACAGATCGTTCCCATCATCGGGTCATTTACCAGATCCCAGAAACGTGATACCAAAAACAGCATGGCCACATGGGATGCTTTCAGCCCGAATATATCAGTATAAAAATAGCTGATATAGAGTCCGATACACTGGAACACCAGGTTCATCGCAAAATCAATGGATGCATAACCTGCCACTTCTTTCCCGCCCAGTCTGTAATAACCCGGCCTGTTGCTGGTTTTCACCCAATTTGCAGGATCTTTCATATTATTATTCATATCAACTTATTCCTCCGTTAACTGTCTGTATCAAAACTTCTTTTACCTTTTTCTGATTTAAAGAACCAGAATGCCCTCCTTTCCATCACATTGCAGGAAACGACCTCTGAATCAGCGCTGTTCTTTCGTCATTTTCTTCACTTTGTTCTGTGTTTCATGATATCTTTAGTATATATTTTACAATCAAAAGATTCAATTTCCCATCAGGACAGATGCCATCTGATATCTGTCCATTTTCAAAATCTTTGTTTGATAATTATCAAACAAAGGTACAAAAAATCAGAATTATTTATTTTTTTCTGTTCTTTCACCTTTAAATATGTTATGATGAGAACATCGAACTTCTTTTATTCTATTTTTGATCAAAAACCATAAGAATGCCTGTAATGAAAGACCCGTCCCTGCTACAGGTCTGTTTTTTACGGAATCATGATCGATATAAATAAAGGAGGAGTTTTATGTATCATCAGCCACTGCACCTTTTATGCACATCAAATGCACAGAACATCTGTCTGAATTCTTATGATCTATGTGTCAGCTATGCGGAACAGCAGGATGAAAACACTGTGGAATTCTCCCACTCTCATCCAAAAGAATTTGAAATCTATTATGTACAGGATGGAACCCTCGAACAGATTGTCAAAGGAGAACTGCTCACGCTTTCCAAGGGTGAATTTTTACTCTTAAAACAGGGAATCTCTCATGGTGTACTTTATAAACCCAACCAGAAGAAATCCTATTTCACCATGGTGTTTTCCCTTCAGGAGCGTTCCCAGCCATACTACAAAAACGGCCTGAATGATGCGGAAAAACTGCATGTCAATACATTTTTGAATCTGATGAACCAGAAAGAATACATCGTCTGCAAGGACACAAAGAACTGTCAGGAATATATCCGTCAGATGACAGATGAATTTTATAAGCAGGACTGGGGATGGTTTTATAAGCTTCAGTTTTTGTATGCCAGCTTTATTCTGACTGCTGTCAGCAACTTTATACCTCCCATTCAGACAGAGACTTTTGGGCCTGTGCGCAATCTGCCCATTGAATTCACCAAATTCCTCCATGCCAATTACCCGAATCCCGATCTGTCCCTGCAGGATGTGGCTGACTATTTTTATATGAGCCCCCGCCATGTCAATCGCCTGTTCAAGGATTTTTTCGGAGCCAGTCTGTCAAGAACCCTCACCAGATACCGCATTAACTACGCGAAAAACTATCTGATCGATACTGATTTTTCTGTAGATGAGATCGCCGTAAAAGTCGGCTTCAGTTCTTCCAGCACCCTTTCCAGACTTTTTAAAGAGGTGGAGGGCATCACGATCTCTGAATACCGCTATCAGTACCGACGGCAGAAGACTCCTTCTTCCGACGAATAGAACCGCAGACGCACAACAGGAGACGGCACCGGTCGGCACAGCCTTTCGGTATTGTCTCCTGTCTTCCAGTATCTGCCGGATATTTTTGAAAACGCAAAAACTCTGTGATAGGGCTTGCAAATATACCTGTATTCTGATACAGTTATCTGTAGAACTACTGACAAAATACGATGAAGAAATGTGAGGTTTACAAATGTCCAATACATGTGATGAAACCAAATGCAACGGCGACTGCGCTTCCTGCGGCGGCGATGGTGTAACCGTAACTCTGACCCTCGATGATGATTCCACCATCGAATGCGGGATCGTCGGCATTTTTGATGCGGACAACCGGGAATATATCGCCCTTCTTCCGCTGGATGAGAACGGGCAGAATGCCGACGGCGAAGTCTTCCTGTACCGTTATCTGGTGGATGCTTCCGGCAACCCGCAGCTTGAGAATATTGAGAGCGATGAAGAATATGAGGCAGCTTCGGATGCTTTTGACGAGCTTCTGGATTCCATGGAATACGATGAAGTGGTATCTGAGAAGGATTTGAACTGAAAAAACGGCAACGGACCGGACGGATACGCAGTATCCATCCGGTCCGTTTTTTATATCTGAGAACCATTACTGATTTTTTTCATAGATGACTTTCAGACCTTTCAAGAGCAGTTCATCATCCAGTACCATGTCATGCCTGCAGTGGGGAATCAGGGCTCTGGCAAGTCCTCCGGTGGCGATAATCGTCAGCTTCTGCCCCATCTCTTCCTCCATTCGGTCCAGCATCCCGTCAAGAAGCGCTGCGTTCCCGTAAAAAACACCGCTCTTCATGCAGTCTACCGTATTTTTCCCGATCAGCTTTGCCGGAGGCTCAATGCTGATCTTCGGAAGCTGTGCCGTCCGGTCGGTCAGCGTATCCGCCGAGATACGCGCACCCGGAATGATGGCGCCGCCGATATAGTTCTTTTTCTCATCTACAATACAGATCGTGGTGGCTGTCCCCATATCAATGATCGCCGCCGGAACCGGATATTCATGGATGACCGCCACCGCATTGACGATCCGGTCGCTTCCCACCTGTCTGGGATCGTCCATCAGGATGTTCAGCCCGGTCTTCACTCCCGGCCCGATGACGATAACCTCCCGGTTCAGAATCTTTTCCATGGAACGTCTGACGGTATTCGTCACCGGCGGTACCACCGACGATATGATGCCTCCGTCCAGATCCTCCGTCTCGATGCTGTACAGTTCCAGAATATTTTTGAAGCTGATGGCATACTCCAGCTCCGTTCTTGTAGATACCGTAGAAAGCCGTTCCACAAAACAGATCTTCTCTTTGTCAATGCATCCTACTACAATATTGGTATTGCCGATATCAACTGCTAAAATCATATTGCTCTCACTCCTCGTATTTTTCTATATGGCACTCATGTTTCTTTGTCTTTCTGTTATAACTGATTCCAACCAGAAGCAGGTTCTTCAGATATCCTTCGCAGTTCTTCCGCATTTCCGGAATTGGATAAAAAGGTCTGCATATTCAGAAATATCACATGGCATTGATTTTGATACGGATCAGGACCCGCAGAAGCGAATTCCCGGTTGGATGGGTTCACATATTCGCCCATTCTGCCCTCCTCCTTTCCATATCCGGCCTTTCATCGTCATTCTCTGACTGATCTGTATTATCATACCATGTTTTTTCTGTAAAAAAAAGTCTTCCGCTTTACTTTTGCGGAAGCCTGTGTCATATTTATATGGAAGCCGGAACTGTACGGATCTTTTTTGGCATCTGCCTGCATCAAAGCACGCAGGACAATTCTGAATATTCAACGGAGGACAGCCCTATGTTAAAAAATAAACATGTATTACTTGGAGTAACCGGAAGCATCGCCGCCTACAAAGCCGCATCTCTTGCCAGCGCCCTGAAAAAACTGCACTGCGACATACAGGTCATCATGACCCGGAATGCAGCGCATTTTATCAATCCCATCACTTTTGAGACACTGACCGGAAAAAAATGCCTGACCGATACTTTTGACCGGAATTTTTCCTTTGAGGTGGAGCATATCTCTGTGGCAAAGCAGGCAGATCTGGCACTTATCGCACCGGCTTCCGCCAATGTCATCGGTAAACTTGCCCACGGCATCGCAGATGACATGCTGACCACCACCCTGATGGCATGTACCTGTCCAAAGCTCCTCTCACCTGCCATGAACACTGCCATGTATGAAAATCCCATCCTGCAGGACAACCTGCAGACACTGAAAAAATACGGCTATACGATCATAGAACCGGCAAGCGGCCGTCTGGCGTGCGGAGACACCGGCGCCGGGAAGATGCCGGAGCCCGAAGTTCTTCTCTCCTTTATCCTGAGAGAAATCGCATATGCAAAAGACCTGGCCGGCAAAAAGATTCTGGTCACTGCCGGACCGACCCAGGAAGCCATCGACCCGGTCCGGGTGATCACAAACCATTCCACCGGAAAAATGGGCTACGCCATCGCCCGGGCCGCCATGCTGCGGGGAGCCGATGTAACGCTGGTGTCCGGACCTGTAAACCTGTCCCCGCCGCCTTTTGTGGAGGTCATTCCGGTCCGGTCCGCTGAAGACATGTTTCAGGCGGTCACCGCCGTTTCCCGGGAACAGGACGCCGTCATCAAGGCTGCTGCCGTAGCAGACTACACACCGCTGACCGTCAGTGAAGAAAAAGTAAAGAAAAAAGACGGGGATCTGAATATTCCTCTGCGGCGGACCCGGGACATCCTGAAATATCTCGGCGAACACAAACGGGAAGGACAGTTCCTCTGCGGATTCTCCATGGAAACGGAGAACATGCTCGCCAATTCCAGGGAAAAACTTGCCCGCAAAAATGTGGACATGATCGTCGCCAACAATCTGAAAGTCTCAGGCGCCGGCTTCGGCACGGACACCAATGTGGTTACTCTGATCACCGAAGATCAGGTACAGGAACTGCCCCTTATGAGCAAAGAAGAGGTGGCACATGCGATCCTGGACCGGATCTTCCCGCATGCAGGGCACTGATCTGCAGCCGTCTTCAATACAAAAACCCCCGGAAAGCGGAATCTCATTGATCACGGCTTTTCTATCCTTTCACTACCCCCACAGTCCGGAGTTTCTTTAACGGCTTCACCAGGTCTTTCTGCTGCTCCATGACCATGTCGATATCCTTGTACGCAAAACGGCATTCCTCCGCCACATCATTTTTCTTATGCTTTCCAAGCACCACCTGACGTTCCCGCAGATCCAGGATCACCTGCTCCGTGGAAAATGCCGCCATGGCACCCGTTCTGGAATACGCCCTTCCTGCTCCATGGGAGGAGGAGCAGAAAGATTCCGGATTCCCAAGCCCTTCCACTACATAGCTGAAGGAACCCATGGCGCCCGGGATGACTGCAGTCTCTCCTGCCCTTGCCCTTGTGGCGCCTTTCCGGTGCACCCAGACGTTTTCCCCGTAATGATTTTCGATGGCTGCGTAATTGTGATGGCAGTTGATGATCTCCCCGTATTCCGCGTCCACATCCGCATGCTTTTTCAGCTGTCTCGTCACGATCTCCATCACCCGGTCCAGCATCCGCTGACGGTTCTCATACGCATAATCAAGAGCCAGATTCATCCACCGGATATACTGCTTCCCTTCTTCTGTATCCACCGGTAAAAATGCCAGCCTCCATTCGTCCGGCACCTGAGAATACCATTTCTCATTCAGCTCCCTTGCCTTCTTATGGAAATGATCGCAGATCTCCTTTCCCATATGCCGGCTCCCGGAATGGATCATGATGCCAAGATACCCTTCTTCATCCACCTGAAGTTCAATGAAGTGATTGCCGCCTCCCAGCGTCCCTGTCTGATAATATCCGTCTGCAATCAGTCCTGTCAGCTCCGGATTCTGTTCATACAGTTCCATCTGCTCCTTTGCCCGGTCCAGAACTGCAGACTCCTGAGGCATCTTATAGCGGTTTATCCCTGTCGGAATATTCCGCAGGATATCCCCAACCAGCAGCTGGATCAGAGAACCGTTTCCTGTCATGATTCCCTGAATCTGTGCAAGCTGCACATTCATGGGGACAAAGATCATGCCGCATCCGATATCCGATCCCACCGCATTGGGAATGATCGTCCCTTTTGCGGCAATGACGCCGCCGATCGGCATCCCCTTCCCCATATGCGTATCCGGCATCAGAGAAACCCATCTATGTACAAACGGGAGCTTTGCAAGATGAACTGCCTGCTTAAGACACCCTTCCTCTATCTTCTCCTCACTCGAAAGCCACACCCTCACCGGAACTCTTGTGTCAAATCGGTCATTGCTGATCACAAACATCTCTCTCACCTCTCCTTATCTGTATCCAAATCTTCTGTGATCTTCGGCAAGCCATCCGCCGTTTCCGTGCATCGCTTACCGTTAACCAGATATTACCACAGAAGTTCCGCGTGATCATTTAAAAAAAGGTGCGAACTGTGTTGCCTCTCCTTTCTGCCACTCTTTCGTTCACAAATGCTTCTTTTTGCTCCAAAGCCAGGAATCATCCGCAATCATTTCAGACGTGCGCATTTATCATTTCGTTCATAAACCAGAGCAAAAACCTGCTGCTGTCTTCTGAGTGGCTCGCTTTCCGGTGTTTCCGGTTTTTCTGCAAACTCCAGAACCTCATCCGTAATCGTACGAATCTTTTCCTCCAGATCAGACAAAAGTTCGGAGCTCATGGGGTCGGAAGAATGCTCTTCTACAGTTCCACCACCTTCGTCGCAACCGTTTCCCGGAAGCGCACATCATGCTCCACCACCAGCATGGTTGGCCTGCAGGAGAGCAGCAGTTTCTCGATCTGCATTCTGGAAAACACGTCGATATAATTCAGCGGTTCATCCCAGATATACAGATGGGCCGGCGTCATGAGACTGGCTGCCAGCAGCACTTTCTTCTTCTGACCCTCCGAATAATTCTCCATGGGCTTTGTAAACTGTGTCCGCTCCAGATCCAGCTGCCGCAGGACTGCGCAGAACAGGCTCTCTTCCAGCCCCCGGTCCTGACAGAACGCCCGGATGCTCCCTTTCAGAAAAGACGTATCCTGACTGATATAAGAAACCGCAAGTCCGGAAGCGGTCTTCAGAATGCCGCGCTCTGTCAGTTTCAGTTCCCGAAACGCCTCTTCCCGGTCGGATGCCAGACTGGCAAGAACCGCATGAATCAGACTGGATTTCCCGCACCCGTTCTCTCCGTTAAGAAATACCCGCTCTCCCTGCTGTATGGTAAAACACAGCCCTTCAAAGACGGGCTTTAACGCCCCCGGCCAAAAAAGCCCGTATTCGTCCGCCCATACCAGACATTCCTTATGATGCTTCATGGGCGTCAGCTTCAGATCCGCAACCTGCTCCACATCCTGCAAAAGCCCTTCCTTTTCCTTGATCTCCCGTTCCATCCGCCGTTCCATCTGCCGGACCCGGCTCTGCATCTTCTTCGTCTTCATGCCGATGTATGACCGCCGTCCCACGAGATTCTGATCCTTCACAGGATCCACCCCGATCTTGCTCTTCTCGCTCTTATCCGCCCACTGCCGGCTCCTGTCTGCCGCCTTCCGAAGTTTCCCGATCTCCTTCAGATGCTTCTCATTTTCCATCTGAACAAATGCATCCTTGCGCCTCTTATTCTCCCACCAGCTGGAAAAACTGCCGCTCTGCACCTCGATGGACCGGCGGTTTAAGACCAGCACATGGTCCACACAGGCATCCAGAAGATCCCGGTCGTGAGACACCAGGATAAAGCTCTTCTTTCCCATCAGGTAGGCCTTCACGGTCTCTCTGGACGCCCGGTCCAGATGACTGGTCGGCTCGTCAATCAGCAGGAAATCGTGCGTTCCCGAAAACAGCACGGCCAGCATCACTTTCGTGCGTTCTCCCTGACTGAGCGTCCCAAAAGGACGGTAAAGCACTTCCGCGTCCACATGCAGACGTTCCAGCTCACAGCATACCCGCCAGAACTCGCAGTCCGCTTTCATATACTCCAGAAGCTCCAGACCGCACTGTTCCATATGCTCCGGGCGAAGTCTGCAGGGAAAATATGCAAACCGGACGCTGGAATGGATCTTTCCGCTGTATTCATATTCTCCAAGCAGCAGTTTCAGAAACGTTGTCTTGCCTTTTCCGTTCCGTCCAAGAAATCCCAGTTTCCAGTCCGTATCAATGGAAAAAGAAACATGTTCAAAAACAAAATCCGGACTGCCTTCATAGCAGAAGGTCAGATTGTTGATACTGATCTGCGACATAGATCCTCCTTTCTGTTCTCCAATAAAAAAAGAACCATCTGTTGCCAAATGATTCCGAATTACATACTCCAGCCTCTGCTTTTACAGACATATCCAAACGGCACGGAATTCCTGCACGCACACAGCTTTGATCCTGACGCGCCTGCCGTACCTCTCCGGCAGTTTTTAAATGCCGGACAGATCCATCAAAAAAAGAGAGATTATGAGAACATAACCCGCTTTTGGCAACATGACAAAACAGTATCCTTCCGCTTCGCAGAACGATACCTCTGACAACAAGTCCCATGTTTTCAAAAGCCGGTTATTTTCTCATCCTTTCACCTCTCTCTTTATCACATACATTCCTCCTGTCCTGCTGCCGCCTGAACAGACGGCAGCAGCCGACAGGTCTTTCTCATTATACCACATCTGTCTGTTTTGTCAATCCGATTCCGAAAATGCTTCCAGCTTCGCCGACTCCTGTGCGAATAATTTCCGGCTGTAGATCTGCCCGATCAGCGCCTCTGCCTCCTCATACAGCTTCTGACGCTCCTCCCGGTCCGTCTCCGGATCCAGCCCGGACATCCGGTACATCAGCGCCTCTGCCTGATCCGCCAGTATATGGTCCTCTCTGTAATTTCTGACGGTATATCCTTCGGAAAGCAGCTCATTGTCATCGCGCCCCGGCAGATAACTGTCATATGCCTGCGCTCCGGATGGTTGATAAACGCTCCCGGCTTCTGCTTCTTCAGATACCTCGCGGAAGGTTCTGTTCTCACTGTCCTCCACCAGCCCGGACATAACCGCCTTCCATATGGATGCCGGATACGTCGCTCCGTACAGATTCTCCAGAATCCGCGGCTCGTCATAGCCCACCCATACACTCATGGAATAATCCGGCGTGACCCCGCAGAACCATCCATCCTTACAGTCGTTGGTCGTTCCCGTCTTACCGGCCGCCTCCACATCCAGATCCCATTTCATGGAAGCAGCCGTTCCGGACTGAATGACACCCTTCATGATTTCAACCATACCGGCAGCCGCCTGTGCAGAATAGACCTGTTCCGTTTTTGGTTCCCGGTACAGTTCCACCCCGTCCCGGTCCTTCAAAGATACCAGGCAGGTAGCACGGTGATATTCTCCCTGGTTGACCAGCGTGGAATATCCGTTTGCCATCTCAACGGCAGTCGCCCCGTAGGTCAGTCCGCCCAGGGCGGACGCCGGATAATCATCATCCGGAACGAGCCTGGCAAATTCCATCTTCCGGACGTAGGAAAGTGCTTTTTTCGGAGTCAGACTGCAGAACAGCCACCAGGCACAGCCGTTGACGGATTTTTCCACCGCCCTGTCCAGACGCATGCTGCCTCCCGGCAGCGCTGCAGCCTCCGCTCCCATCTCCTTTGCCTTCGTGATATTGATATTCCGGAGCATGGATTCTGCCGTATAGCCATTGTCCAGCGCCGGCGCATAGACTGCCAGCGGCTTGAAGGAGCTGCCCGGCTGCCGGTAGGACTGATACGCCCGGTTCAGTGTATACACATCCGTCTCCTGGCTTCTTCCTCCCACAATGGCAACCACCTTATGCGTCTGGTTGTCAATCACCGCTGAAGCGCTCTGAAGGGCATAGATCCCTTCTTCTCCGGTCTCTTCGTCAAATGCCAGGGTTTCATCAATGGTCTTCTGCAAAAGCTCCTGCTTTTCCTGATTCAAAGACGTGGCGACCACATAGCCTTCGGTATACAGTTTTCCCCGGCAGGTCTCGTACATATCGTTATAATGCTCCACATACGCCCGGTATGTATCCATGGTTTCAAATTCATACCGGAATGCAAAACCGTCCAGCCCCATGAGATACCGGACCGCGCAGTCCACCGCATACGTCGTCTCATAATTCTGCAGTTTCTCCTCCGGCCGGGGACACAGCACGATCTTCTCACTGCATGCTGCCAGACGTTCCTGCTCCGTGATAAATCCGCACTCCTGCATGTCTGCCAGAATCTTGTCCCTTCTTTGCAGCGTGTTTTCCCCGTGCTCCACCGGATCATAATAGGAAGGCGCATTGGGAATCGCACACAGATACGCAGCTTCGCTCAGACTCAGCTCGCCGGAAGGCTTCCCGAAATAACTGACTGACGCTGCTTCGATGCCGTAACAGCGATTGGAAAAATACGCGCCATTTACATAAAACTCCAGAATCTGCTCCTTGCTGTATTTCTTTTCCAGTTCTATGGCGATCAGGATCTCCCGCGCCTTCCGTTCCATGGTCACTTCGCTGGTTAAAAACACGCTTCTGGCAAGCTGCTGCGTGATGGTGCTGGCCCCGTGCTTTTCTTCCCCTTTGGTAACAAAGTACCGCCAGCACACTCTCAGAATCCCGTTCAGGTCGTACCCGTCATGCTCCCAGAAACGCCTGTCCTCAACGGCCGTAAACGCCTGGATCACCTGTTTGGGAATCTCTTCATATTTCAGATAATCCGCATTGGCATCCACAGACAGCTTACTGATCAGGGCCCCGCTGTCATCATAGATATAGCTGCTCAGGTTCTTTTTAAAGGTATCCGCATCGGATTCTGCAACTGCACGGACTGCGTCCGTATGATATTCCAGATAGACAGGACAATATTTATAATACAGATAACCGCACACCGCACAGACAGACAGCAAAAGCAGCACGAACAATATCAAAAATATTTTACAGATCTTCTTGAACACTTTCAAAAGGATTCCTCCAAAAATATTTTTCAAGAACA
>ERZ778510.985-NODE-985-length-20468-cov-6.811591_pt1 | contig 20468 bp, 20 predicted proteins | sample MGYA00510348_ERZ778510 | MGnify/ENA primary metagenome ERZ778510 (study PRJEB29527, sample SAMN07138969) | mouse gut metagenome | material: feces | host: mouse | place: China:Nanjing | collected 2016-01-25 ... | reverse complement strand
CGAGGAAGCCGGTTCCAACGGTTCGGGAGCCACGGCAACCATCTTCGGCCTGTGTCTGCTGTTCGTGTATCTGCTGCTTTCGGCACAGTACGAGAGCTACATGCTGCCCTTCGCAGTGATTCTTTCGATACCCTTTGGTCTGGCCGGCACCTTCATCTTCGCACAGATGTTCGGACTCTCCAACAACATCTACCTCCAGATCGCGCTTATCATGCTCATAGGCCTGCTTGCCAAGAACGCGATTCTCATCGTAGAGTTCGCCCTGGAGCGCCGGCACACGGGCATGAGCATCGTCAACGCCGCCATCGCCGGTGCCGGAGCACGTCTGCGCCCCATCCTTATGACCTCGCTGGCACTCGTGATCGGCCTTCTGCCTCTGATGTTCGCCCATGGCGTTGGCGCCAACGGCAACCGTTCGCTGGGCGCCGGCTCGGTAGGCGGCATGCTCATAGGCATGATATGCCAGATTTTCATTGTCCCCGCGCTGTTCGTGGTATTCCAGATGCTACAGGAAAAAATCAAGCCCATCCGCTGGCAGAACCAGGAACGCGGCGGCAACATCGAGAACGAAATCGAGCAGTACGCCAAGTAACATATCCGAAGAATCATGACAATTATAAAGACAGCACGCATCGCCGCCGCCATAGCCCTCGCGGGCATGCTGGGCAGCTGCGGAATATACCAGAAATACCAGACGCCGACCGACAGCCCGCTCACGGCTGCCTACGCCGCCGCAAGGAAGGCTCCCGCCGACAGCACGGTGTTCGGCAACCTCCTCTGGGAGGATGTGTTCACCGACCCTGTGCTGGCAGCCCTCATCGACTCGGCTCTGGTGAACAACACCTCGCTCGAGAACGCCCGCCTCAACGTGGAGGTGGCCCGTGCAAACCTCAAGGGCGCACGCCTGGCCTATCTGCCATCGGTGGCAATAGCGCCCAACGGCGCCGGCGCATCCTATGCCGGCAGCGACCTCTCGTGGACATACTCCATTCCAGCACAGGTGAGCTGGGAAATCGACATCTTCGGCAAAACACTCAACAACAAGCGTGGAGCTGAGGCATCGCTGCGCAAGAGCACGGCCTACACCCAGGCCGTGCGCTCGCAGATAATCTCCGCCGTGGCCACCACCTACTATTCGATAGTGGCAGTGCGCCAGCAGCTCGAGCTGTCGCGCGGCACCGCAGTGCTGTGGCAACAGACGGTGCAGACCATGCGCGACCTCAAAGAAGGAGGACGTGGTGTTACCGAAGCTGCCGTGGTACAATCGGCGGCAAACTACTATTCGATACTGTCGTCGATAACCGACCTGGAGGTGTCGCTGCATCAGCTCAACAACACCATGAGTCTGCTGCTCAACACCATGCCACGCGAATGGGAGGTTAACAACGACCTCGAGCTGCACACTCCCGCCATTCTCCGTGCCGGAGTGCCCATGGCCGAGCTGGCCGCCCGCCCCGATGTGGAAGCCGCCGAACAGGACCTTGCAGCGGCATTCTACGCTACCGCCGGCGCACGAGCGGCATTCTATCCCGGACTCAACATCACCGCCAACGGAGGGTTCACCAATCTCCTCGGCTCGATGATCAAGAACCCCGGCGACTGGTTCTACCAGCTGGCCGGCTCCCTCACCGCCCCGCTGTTCGCACGCGGACAGAACATCGCCCGCCTCCAGGCAAGCAAAGCCCAGCAACAGCAGGCACTCAACAACTTCGAGTACACGATAATGTCGGCAGCCGCCGAAGTGAGCGAGGCTCTCACCGTCTACGAAAAGAGCCTCGAAAAGTCGGTATATCTCGACGACCAGATCGAAAATCTCGAGAAATCCGTGGAATACACCAAAGACCTTATGATGTACTCCACCGGCAACACAAGCTACCTCGAAGTGCTCACCGCACAGCAGAGCCTGTTGAGCGCACAGATAAGCCAGATAAACACCAGACTCAGCCGCGCACGCTCGGTAATCAACCTTTACCAGAGCCTCGGCGGCGGACGATAACCAGAATGCCATGATCAGTCCACTCGCCCACGTCGACCCAGCCGCCAGAATCGGCAACGACGTAACAATCCATCCCTTCGCTTTCGTCGATGCCGACACTGAAATCGGCGACGGCTGCAGCATCATGCCCTACGCCTCGGTTCTCAAGGGAACGACACTGGGCAAAAACATCAAGGTGTATCAGGGCGCCATTGTCGGCGCCGACCCCCAGGACTTCCGCTGGAAAGGCGCACCCTCGCGCTGCTCCGTCGGCGACGGCTCTGTAATCCGCGAGCATGTGATCATCAACCGCGGCTTCGCCGACCCCAACGGCACACGCATAGGCCCCAACTGCTTCATCATGGCCGACTCGCACATAGGCCACGACTCGGTGATTGTGGGCGACTGCGTGATCGGCAACGGCGTGTCGGTGGCCGGCAGCGTGTTCGTGGACCGGGGCGCGATTCTCTCCTCGGCCGTGGTGCTGCACGAGAAAAGCCGTGTGGGCAAATTCGCACTGCTCAAAGGCGGCACACGCGTGAGCGCCAATGTGCCTCCGTTCGTAATCATGGCACACAATCCGGTGAGCTACTACGGCGTGAACTCGGTGGTGATGGGCAAACACGGCGGCTTCTCCGACGAGCAGATCGACGATGTGGCCAAGGCCTACCGCCACCTGTACCAGACATCCACTTCGATATTCAATGCCCTGCAGCGCATCGAGGCAGACATCGCGCCCTCCGAAATACGCGACGAGATTGTAAACTTCGTGCGCTACTACGGCAAACCTCTTGCAGGACACCGCGTGGACCTCGACGACTGAAGCTCCCCACACTACGCATCCTGTAAAACGGACGGAGCGAACCCTATGGCCGCTCCGTCCGTTTTATATGGACATAGCCCCGAGGAGGTATGATTCCGTCATAACTCTCTGATGGCCATGAAACACCACAAACAACTTTTCTGTTTATGAAACGCATCTTCATCGCTCTATGCCTGTGTGCCGCCATGGCCACAGCCGCAGCGCAGTCGGCCGTCCGCCCGATTCCCTACGGAAACATGGACCAGTGGGTGACTCGCAATATCCAAGAAAGCCGACTCATCGGGGGCCAGCACAAGAGGTGCTATGCCATCGGCCCCACCGCCACCATCGAAGGCGACAAGCCCTACAATCCCTCCGGAGGTTCGCCGTGGGCTACGTCCAACGTGATGGCAAAGGTGATGGGTATAACGAAAGTGAGCAACGCCGTCTTCCCCGACACCAGGGGCAGCGGAAAATGCGCGCGCCTCACCACCATAATGGAAAACTGCAAGGCCATTGGACTGATCAACATCGACGTTCTTGTGGCGGGCACCATGTTCCTGGGCCGGATGCTGGAGCCGGTGAAAAGCACCAGCGACCCCTACGGCAAAATGGAAATGGGCATACCATTCGACGGGCGCCCCTCGGCACTGGTCTACGACTACAAGCTGCACATCCCTGCCAATGGCGGCAGAATCTATTCCAGCGGTTTCGGGAAAAAGAAAAACCTCCCCGGCACCGACAAGGCCGAAGTGTTCATCATCCTGCAGCGGCGCTGGGAAGACTCACAAGGGAACATACACGCCCGGCGCGTCGGCACCGGCCGCGAACTCATGGCACACAGCACACCGGAATGGGTCGACGGCCACGAACTCACCGTGCACTACGGCGACATAAGCTCCGAGAGCTTCTTCCGCCCATATATGGGACTTATTCCCGAAAGCAAATCGTACTTCGCGCGGAATTCCCGCGGCGACATGGTGCCCGTGGTGGAGGAAGGCTGGGACAGCCCCGACGCCCGGCCCACACACCTGATAGTGATGTTCTCCGCCGGAAGCGGCGAACCGTTCACCGGCACTCCGGGGCTGACACTCTGGGTCGATAACGTAGGCCTACAATACGACAGGCCAGCCGATTACGCAGCCGAGTAAACCTTTTTCACCGTTGGCTTGTTTAATTTCCGAACACCTTTCAACGACTTTCTTTCGAGTAAAGAGGCTCAACAGTCGTTAAGTTAAATTTGTCAATTTGTTGGGTTGTAACAATTGTTTGCACTATCTTTGCAACCCTTTGCGCCCGACAAAAAAATGCAAGACACGATATGAAAAAAACTCTCCTCGCGGCCGCGGCGATAGCGGCCTTCGGCGGCCTCTCGGCAGGCGCACAGGTAATGCAGCAGCCCAAGTTCTTCGACAACTGGTACATCGGCCTCGACGGCGGTGTTGTAACCCCCATGAAAGGACAGGCATTCTTCGGCTCCATGCGCGGCGCCGCCGGTCTCCACCTCGGCAAACAGATAACCCCCGTGTTCGGCGTAGGCGCCGAAGCCCTTTTCGGGGTCAACACCTCGTCGTGGAAAGGACGCATGCACAGCAGCACAGCCTTTGACAACAGCTACGTGGGCATCTACGGTACCGCCGATCTTTTCAACCTCTTCGGCGGCTATCCCTGCCACAGAAGGCCCTTCACCATCGAGGCCGTCCTGGGCGCCGGCTGGGGCCACTACTATATCAACAACGGCGAGGATATAGCCTCCCGCAGGGACCAGAACTATTTCGCCACACGCGCCGGTCTCAACTTTAACTTCAACGTTACCGAGAACGTGACAATCGCCATCAAGCCGTCGGTGGTGTGGAACATGGGCGGCGAGTTCGCCCAGAGCAACGTGGGCTACAACATCAACAAGGCCACTTTCCAGCTCCTTGCCGGCGTTACCTATAACTTCGGCGGATTCGAATGTGTGCGCCCCTACGACCAGGCCCAGGTTGACGCTCTGAACGGCGACATCAACAGCCTCCGCTCGCAGCTTGCCGCCTCCGACGCCAATGCCGCCGCATGGCAGCAGCGCGCCGACGCTCTGGCCACCGAACTCGACAGCTGCCGCAACCGCCAGCCCCAGGTGGTGCGCGAGGTCGACAACAAATACAACTCGGTTCGCTTCGTTTTCTTCCGCATAGGCTCGCACGCCATCACCGCCGACCAGATGCCCAACGTGACCATGATCGCCGACTATATGAAGAGCCATCCCCAGTCGAAAGTCGTAATCAAGGGCTATGCCAGCCGCGACGGCAACTACGACTTCAACGTACGCCTTGCCCAGGCACGTGCCGAGGCTGTGAAGAACACACTCATGCGCCGCTACAACATCCCCGAATCCCGCATCGAGGCTTCCGGTGAAGGCATAGGCAACATGTTCGACGAAGAATCCTGGAACCGCGTTTCCATCTGCACCCTCGAATCGAATAACTGATGAAAAATTTACCTGAATTACATAACTGACACATTCCTACGCAGCGATGCCGGAACCGGGGTCTTGCCACAGACCCTGGCTTCGGCATCGCTGTCGACAATTCATTTTATGCTATGAACGACCTTCTGCTCAACATCATAGGCTACTCAGCAAGCCTCTGCATGGTTCTGGGATATCTTCCCCAGGCGATATCCACAATCCGCACCCGCCAGACCGACGGCATCGCGCTGCCCACCTTCATAATGCTCGGACTTGGCTCGGTGTTCTTCGTTATCCAGGGTATAATGCTCCACAACTGGCCGCTGGTGATCACCAACATGATAGCTTCGGTGAGCTCGGTGATTATCTTCGGCATCAAGATGCACAACGACCGAAAGAAGCGCGGACAGTAACCCTGTTCATACCCTGGCCACTGCCAGAGCCTTGGCGTTGCGCTGGTCGGTGAAAGCCGTGAAGCTGTCGAAGAGGTCGGCAAGCGCTATGGTCGCGTTCCTCACCTCGTTGTCGAGCATGTCTGCACCGCGTGCTCCGCTCGCCCTGCCCATGAGCGCGCTGCCTACTCCGCTCACCTGCTCGAAGAGCTTCATCTGAAGCCCCAGCAGCTCGAAAGCGTTGTTGCCGGCGGCGGTTGTCACAACCTGCTGCGGCATCGCCGTGCCACGGCCGGTCACGGGAATCACCCCGTCGGCTCGCGCCCACGCGTCGGCCACATGGTCCCAGCTCACGTTCTTGGGCAGCTGGTCGGTGGGAAAGAGCAGCACACCTTTGGCCGAACATGCCATTATGTGGTCCAGTGTCACCACAAGGCGGTTGATGAATTTCTGCTGGTCGAGCACGTCCTCCACGAACGAGTGCACCTCGCCGTCGGTGAGCGGATAGAACTTTACGGCAAACGGATGCGAGCCGTGGCCATAGGGCGAATCGTAGTCGGTCAGCAGGGTGCCGTCGGGAGCGAAAAAACGGCAGTGCCAGCAGAAATCGGCATCGGGCGAACTGTCGCTGCCAGGGCGGCTGTCGAAACTCCACACTTCCACAACACGGTATTTGCCGGCAGCGCCACTGCAGAAAAAGCTGCCGGTGGTGCTTTCCATACCTGTAAGCCCCGAATCCGCCGCGGCATCGGCCGTTCCGAAGAGCTTGCGCAGCTCGGCGGCACGCGCGGCGCTCGAGCCTGCGAAGCGGTTGATTATTTCCGGCAGCGACATGTCGTGCAGCATTCCGCAAAGGTCGATGTCCCATCCGCGTGGGTCGCAGAAGGCGTTCACGAAAAAGCGCCTGGGATCCACGTTGTCGATCCACACACCCGAGCCGTTCCAGCGGCGTTCGTCGACAATGCGCTGTATGGCGCATCCCGAAATGAGAAACTCCTCGAGCAGGCGCGCATCGAGCTCGGCGAGGCTGTTCGCCCGGGCTACGGCGGCGATGTCGCCGGCATACACCGCTGCATCGGCGGCATTGGTGCGGTAGCGGCCCACTACCGTTTTCACCAGCTGGCGGATGAGATTGTTGGTATAGGCATGCTTTCCGGAGCGCTCTATCAGCTCCGCCTCGGTGAGTGTGCCGTTGCGGCCGTCGGCCACGGGGTCGCTCCACTGGTCGCCGTATGTGAACCGCTTGCACCGTGCGCGCCGGCTCCTTAGGCCGGCACAGGCGTTCCATGCGCTGTAGGCACGCCCGAGGATGTCAGATATCGGCATATTGCACAATTTTTACTGTTTGCAGAAATTCCGGAAGAGTTGCCAGCGCCGAATCGTCGAACACGAACGAATCCTCCCCGGTGTCGACGGCCGCCATCACCTTAGGAGTGCCATACTCGGCTGCCGCAGGCCATGCGGTTACCGAGCGGCCCGAAGGTGCCAGCACCGCCACCGGCGCCGACGGCGTGGATGCCGTATAGGGATTGAGCTGACGGAGGACGACACGGTCGGCCTCGGAGGCGGCGAGCGGCACTGTGCCATGGTGCCAGCCGGGCAGCCGGAGCCACAGCACCCGCCGGCAATTCTCAGGAAGAGCCATGGACGTGCCGCCGGCAACGCCTATTTCGTTGGCAGCCACAACAGTCAACTCTTCGGGTGCGAGATATCCGACAGGACCATTGTCGAGCAAGGCGAGATACCACCGGCGGAGGGCATCGCCGAGCAAGGCGTCGACATCGACGCCATCGGCACGTTCGGCGCCGCAGTCGGCCCGGAGGCAATCGAATCCGCTTATCCGCCGGGCGTAGGCAATGAGCCGGCTTTTTGTGTATGTCACTTTCATAAGCTGTGTACGGGAGCATGTTTGAGAACCATTATACCACGCCTATCACACGCATGTGGCTCTGCGGATAGCGGAGTACCAGGCAGGAGGCCTCGGTGAGCACCACAGCGTCGGTGTTGCGCACACCCGAGCGGCGCAGGTCGAGGGTTTCGGCACGGAAAGGCACATGCACATATTTGGTCATGTAGTCGGGGTCGAGCACGAAACCGTCGGCGGCGTGGCCGCACTGGTCGAACACCTCGGAATGCAGCACATACAGGCTGCCGAAATTGGAGCGAATCTCACGGAATTCCACACCCCATTTGGCAAAGGTGTCGCCGGCGCTGATGGTCTTGGAGTACTGCACCTTGCTCAGAGCGGTCATAAGCTCGGTTCCGGCAATCAGAATCTTCCGCTTGCTGCCGCAGTTGCGGGTGAATGCCGCCGCGCACAGTTCCACCATATCGCCCTCGGAAATGTTGTTAAGGTTTATGCTGTGCTCGCGTGGTGTCTGGTACCATATGCCGCCGGTGAGGTAGATGTACTCGTTCTTGGTGGCATCGAACAGCTTGGCACAGCTTCCGAAGATGAAATTCTTCTCCATGCCCAGGCGCATGTCGATTATCGCGGCCTCCTCCTGGTCGGAGAAATTCCATCCCACCTCCTTGCGTGCTATTTTCGCAAGAGTGGTCTGCTCGACCTGCATCTTGAAAATCTGGCAGTTGTTGTAGGCCTTGCGCGGAAGTGCGGCGAACTGAGCGGTCTGCACGTCGAGCTCCGTTGCCGCACGCCCCATGCGCACCAGCCGGGTGCCCGCGGGAATGGCGGGGATGGCAATGCCGGCATCGGAGACTTCGCCGTTCACCGGCGCCACCGACAGCCCGGACGACGAACGTTCGGTGACATAGAGAACCAGCGGTCCGGAGGCTTTTCCGGAAGCATCGTAGCCCTTGATTTCCGGCACCAGAATGGTTTCGGACACTTCGAATATGGTGTCGTCGGCAGTGTTGATTTTGTGCACATAGATATTGTCGCCCACGCGCCGGCCCACACCGGCGGCGATGTCGCGGGAGGTGGTGGTCTCGGTCTGCTTGGTGTCGACAGAGTAGTATTCCACAGTCATGGAGCCGGAGCGCCGGCTGCCCGAACAGCGCGACAGCTGGTCGACAGGTGTGGACATGGGGCGCACCTTCACTATGCGTTCGTCGATGGTGTTCTGCAGCAGCCCGGGAGCTCCCTGCTCGATCAGCGGAAGGGTGAGTGGTTTGCCGGACACATGGTTGCCGCCGGCAGTGCCTTGTACGAAGTTTTCGCTCATAATGTATGCTTTTTAGAAGTTGGAAGAATGTGTCGGAGGTCAGTCCCAGAATCCTCCGGAGATATGGCTCAGAAAAGTCGGGCAGCTGTCGGGAGCGGGTTCAGGCACAAGGTCCGAACGGTACATGGGCGTAGACAGCGCCTGCGGAGCAGGCCCGGGTGGCGCTGCCTGCGGCTCTGCGGCTTCATCGGGCGCGTCGCCGGCGGCGTCGAACTCCTCGGGAAAATGCAGGTGGAGGAGGCTGCGGGCATCGCCGCCGGCGGCAAGCTCGGCCAGGAAATGGGCCGTGCGCGGATTGCTCCCTATGGCCCGCAGAAGGTCGATGTCGGCGCGCAGCGATTCGGCATCGGGTTCGGGAGGCACGGCAGTGGGCGTGGCCTGTGTGTCAGTGGTTGTTTCCATGTTTCGAAAAGCGCGGGAAGGATTGTCTGTTTCCCGACAGTGCAAAGATGCAATGCCGGCGGTCGGCACTGTCTGCACATGTGTCCGTCACAACGCCGGTTAACAATTGCCGTACATGGAGTGTTAGTAGTATATATCACCGCCGCATTATGCTGTCAGCGAAAACCAGAAACGTTATCTGCCGCACCGTCGACATGCTCACTCTCACAGTGAGCGTGGCGCTGATTATCGTGGTAAGCCTCGACGCGTTCAGCCCGCGCACCGACTTTCTGCACAACGGCATCTACCGCCGGTCGCAGCTGTGGGTGTGCCTCGTGTTCATGGCCGACTTCGCAGCCGGACTGTGGAACGCCACCGACCGCCGGCGCTATGTCGCGCGCAACTGGGCGCTGTTGTTGCTGTCCATACCGTTCGCCATAGTGGCGGAAGCCGCAGGCATCCATCCGGGTCCCATAGCCGCCTATGTTCTTCACCTCATGCCAATGGCGCGGGGCCTTCTGGCACTGGTGCTTGTTCTGGTTTTCATCTCCGGCAACCGCAGCATAGGGCTGTTCGTATCGTACACGGCCATCCTGCTGCTGATTGTCTACTTCACATCGCTGGTGTTCTACCTCCACGAATCGGGAGTCAGCCCGCAGGTGCGCGACTACTGGGATGCCCTGGAATTCATGAGCCTGCAGGCCACCACACTGGGCAGCGACTACTACGCACAGACAACCATGGGCAAACTTTCGGTAATGATAGCCTCATGCTCCGGCATGCTCATGCTGCCTGTATTCACAGCGGCCCTGAGCCACATGGTGAGCCGCTATGTGAGTAAAAACCAGGCATAATAGCCGACCGGCTGCTCCGGAACCCGTGCACTGACACTCCATTTCCGTGTGTTTTTCAGATACAGCTTAATTCAATTTTGATTTTTGAATATTTAACATTGAACCTATTGTAATTTACATTGCTTTATCATTATCTTTGCGGCGCACGCAATGAAAAAGTATCATGAAAAAATTTCTGTTCCTTATCATTTCCATTCTAATCCTGGCATCATGCGAATACGAAAACCCACCTCTTGCGCTTGGTGCGGAAGAAAACGGGATTTTAACTTCAATTACCTACATGTAGGCTCCATACATTATAATAAAAATCTGAAATACATTATAGCAACCCCCAACAAATGAACAGAATAAAGATTATAATCTCAATCCTGTGCCTGACAATGGTAACGGTGATGTTCTCATGTAAGGAAGAGATTTATGATGTGGATATATGCCGTCCATATCTCTATAAAATCAAACTTCTGAAAAACTCATCCGATAACATATCCGATGAAGATATATATATATATCATCTTCCGTGGCGAAAGGTGTGACATCGCTCCCGCAAAACCAGACGAGCCATTGTGGGAAATCAGTGATTTCCCGGTTGTGGTGAACTTTGGGGCATATTACACATCCAAATCGCAAGAGAACGCCGAAATCCATTTTGGAGAAACAGACCTTCTGCATTCGTTGAATAAGCCTAAGGCGGTTGTCGAACTCCACATCGGAGCCAAATCGTTCAATCTCGCTGTCGAGTACAACGAAAACACTGAACGTGTCGACTTATATCTCGACGGCAGGCATGTAGGCCGCGGACGCGATGCATACTTCCAGATAAATTACTGATCTATCGCCGACACTCGGCTGGATTTACATCCATCGACAACATCCGGGAACAGACGGCAGAAGCATGTGAGATGTTTTTGCCGTGACTTGACATCAGTTCCGACACGTCCGTGCAAAAAAAACACTATATTTGCACTATGACAGACAAAGCGGAAACAACCGGCGCGCTCACCTTGGCCGAGGCTCAGGCTATTGTCGACCGGTGGATAAACACCGTGGGAGTTCGGTACTTCTCGCCGCTGACCAACATGGCCATCCTGGCCGAGGAAGTCGGCGAGGTGGCACGCGTTATCGCACGCACCGACGGCGAGCAGAGCGCCAAGGCCGGCGAGAGACTCGACCTTGCCGACGAGCTTGCCGACACCCTGTGGGTGCTGCTCGCCATAGCGAACCAGCACGGCATCGACATGGCTGGCGCTTTCGCCAACAATGTGGAGAAGAAAAACGTTCGGGACTGTAAGAGACACAAACAGAATAAAAAGATAACATCATGAGCGAAGAAAACCGTGAGGCGGCACAGCTGCCCGACAAATATGCCCAGGCCATAGCTGCCAGCAATGTGGTTGAAGACGACCGGCAGGTTGCCGATGCCGTGGCGAAGATTCTCGCCGACCACTATCAGGAGAACAACAACAAGGAGGTATATCGCTTCCTGTTCAACTCCATCGATCTCACCACCCTCAAGAGCACCGACTCGCCCCAGAGCGTAGCCCGCTTCACCGAGGCTGTGAACAGCTTCGCCGAAAAATTCCCCTCGCTGCCCAACGTGGCCGCCATATGCGTATATCCCAATTTCGCGGCTGTGGTGCGCACAGTGCTGGAAGTGAGCGATGTGAAGATCGCATGCGTGAGCGGCGGCTTCCCCTCGTCGCAGACATTCGAGGAGGTGAAGATTGCCGAAACCTCGCTGGCTGTCGCCAACGGCGCCGACGAAATCGACATCGTGCTCAACCTCGGCTACTTCTTCGACCATGACTACGAGAGTCTGTGCGACGAAATCGCCGAGCAGAAGGAGGCCACACGCGACGGACGCCTCAAGGTGATTCTCGAGACTGGAGCCCTGCGCACCGCCCGCAACATAAAAATGGCGTCGATTCTCTCGCTCTACAGCGGCGCCGACTTCCTGAAGACTTCCACCGGCAAGGAATACCCCGGGGCTTCGCTGGAGGCCACCTATGTGATGGCGCAGGCCATAAAGGAATACTACGAGAAAACCGGCCTGCGCGTGGGCTTCAAGGCCGCCGGAGGCGTGGCAACCACCGAGGACGCCGTGAAGTACTACACCATAATCAAGGAAGTCCTCGGCGAGGAATGGCTCACCAACGAGCTCTTCCGCCTGGGAGCGAGCCGCCTTGCCAACCACCTGCTGTCGAGCATCGTGGGACACGAGGCCAACCACTTCTGAAACATCAGGGGGAGTCATGAAAGTATGGGTTTATCTCGACGGACGCCAGCAGGGTCCGTTTGAATTCGAGGAGCTGCGCTCGCTGCCGGTTACGCCCGACACCAAGGTGTGGTTCGACGGCCTTCCCAAGTGGTATCCCGCAGGCTCGCTGCCGGAGATGGCGCCTCTGTTCGAGGAGTCCGCTCCTCAGACATGCGACTATGCCGACCGGCAGCCAGAGACAGCCGAAGACGCGCCCCGGGCAAACGACAACATCGCCGGCTTCGCCGAATTCCGGCAACCGGTATATCCCGAGGCGGCCTTCGCACCGGCCATTGCCCCGATGCAGGCCAAACCGCCCTGCCCTCCCACCTATCTGGGCTGGAGCATAGCACTGACAATACTCTGCTGCTCGCCGGTGACTCTGGGAGCGCTTGTGGCGTCCATCCTGGTGAACCATTATTACCTGAAGGGACGGCTGAAAGCCGCCCGCACAGCCTCGCAATGGGCTGTGTGGCTGGTGATGGCGAGCATAGCCCTGGGACTGCTCCCCTCGATGATGATGGGCATGTTCTTCTGAGAAAAATATCCCAAGACCATAGCAACAGAGCGGCTGCCTGAGTCAGGCAGCCGCTCTGTTGCTATGGGAGGATGAATAATCTGTTATTTAACCAGAATCTTTGTGGCAGTGTTTCCGCGACGTACAATATATACACCGGGGGTGAGGGCATTGCCTTCCACGCGGATACCTTCGAGTGTGAAGTATTCGGCTGGAGCGTCGGCGGGATTCTCGACAACTATGTTGTCCACGCCGGTCTGTCCTTTGTCGTACACCATTTCAATGCCGGGGATTTCCAGCTTGCCTGTCGATTTGGCCGCATCGCCAAGGCTGATGGTCAACGAAACGAATTCCAGTGGATATATGGCCGCGTCGTTAGTGTCGAACACATCGGACAGGCGCAGAGTCCATTCTGCGGGAGCGGCGGCGGGCAGTTCCTTATATGCCACGATGTCGCTCTTGGTGCGGTTTGCCGCTGTGATGGTGAGGCTCAGCTGTGTGGGCATAGCCAATGCCGATGCAATGCGGATGCGCACGGCGTCGGGACGGGAAGGCATCAGTTTCTTGTCGGTCAGGCGTATGTTGCTGCCGCGGGCGCTGCTACCCATTTTGTAGTCCAGGGTGAAGCCGTTTTCGAGAGGAGTGGTCTCGAGGGTCGATACAAGGGTTTTCTTGAAATCCCATGCACTGTGGTCGGTTTCCACCGGCACGATGTTGCCTGCCGGCGATTCCACCTTTATGGTAAGGGATACTTCGGAAGTGCCGTCGCGGCCTGTCATTGTGCAGGTGCCGTCGGCCACGGGTGTAACCACACCTTCAGCGTCGACTGTGGCCACTGCCACGTCGGAACTTTCCCAGCTGTATGCGACGGGGCTTACGGGAACCTTGGCGCCGAGCACTTCGGCCTCGAGCTCGATTGTATAGCTGCTGTGACCGTCGAGAAGCACTTCAGGCACACGGGGAGCGACTTCGGTTTCGGTGATGTACACGGGAATGGTGGCCGCTTCGGCATTTCCGTACCTGGCGGTGAGCACACCGCTGGAGGTGCCGTTCGCCAGCAGCGAATGTCCGTCGGAGATGATTTCGCCAAGCGATTCGGGGCAAGACAGGGTGTAATCCTTGAAGTCGTTGTCGATGAGCACGCCTGCGGCGTTGAAAGCGAACACACGCGGGGTGTAGAGACCCATGCGGGGCGCGTCGAAGCGCCAGTCGGCAAATGCCAGCGATGCCACCCGGGTATCGTTCACGTCACCGTCGACAGCAGCGAAGACACCGTTGCCCACGGAACGTTCGTTGCCGTCGGAGCAGGTGTTGCGCACGCCCAGAGCCGCGGTATACAAAGTCGATGAACCACCGCCGTCGATGTTCACGCCTTCGTAAGCACCGGCGTAGAGAAGCATGTCGCCGAGCATGCCGGTGGTGACACCGCGCGAGGCTCCGCGACCGTCGATAACCATCATCACAATGGTATTGCCGTCGGCGCTGACACCGATGCCGGTACGGGGATGACGCGCGGAGGCATCGCCGCGCTCGCCTTCGCTGTTGAGGTTCACACCGCCGCCGATATTCTTGGGGTTGCCGCTGACAATTTCCATAGGACGGATTCTCTCGCCTTCGGGAGTCTCGATAACCTGGTCCATGGTCACGATGTCGCCCACGGAAAGTGTGCGGATGAATTCAGCGCCAGTGCCACGCCCCATGATCACGCAGCCGTCGGCTGGCACGGGCTTGTCGCCGGTGGATGTCACCTCGGAAGTGACTTCAAGACGGAAAGAGCCTCCGGAAATGAAGCTGTCGCCCTCCACGAGGCGTGCGGATACTTCGGCACACTTGCCTGCGAGATGTCCCTGGCAGGGCGATGTCCAGCCACGGGGCGTGTATAATGTCACTGCATTGTCGGGTGCTCCATCGACATTCACTGCACGGAAAGGCACAGTCTTGTCGCCGGAAGTGGCGGTGCCGTTGTGCCAGCTCAGACGGCAGACACGTGCAATGCCTTCGGCATCCACCGAGAACTGGTAGCCGGCGCCGCTGCTCTTGTAGGTTTCGCCATTCACGGCGGCGGAATATGTGGGAGTTCCCACCAGCGATGTGCCGTCGGTAGCCTTGCCGCCGGTGTAGTAGAAGTCGCCGTTGGTGCCGGCGAAGTACAGGCGGCTGTCGGTAGATTCAGCCTGCGCCATGGCCGATGTGCGGTTGGAGCCTGCGATTTTTCCACCGGGACATATAGTGCGGATGCTCACACCGGGAGTGGTGCGGTCGACAGTAAGGTAGTAGATGTCCAGAGGATTGGCGCCGGAGAGGTGCAGCTGGGTCTGTGTGGTGCCGGGGCCGACTTTGGCATGAAAAAGAGTGTCGACAGTAAGCTCCTCGCCACCCAGAATCACCGTCGGTTTCTGGGCATGTACAGCCGAGAGCGACAAGCCGGCGAAAACCAGAAGTAATAGTTGTTTATTCATGGATAAAATAGGGTATAGGATGTGTTTCAGTTGAATCAAGGTCAAAATTAGTCTTTTTTTGAGCTACTGCCAAATTTTTGTATTTTTGTCCCTTAGTAAACGCATGAGGCAAGTATGAAAAAAGGAACAATAGCAAGGTTCGTGGTCCTGGGAGTGCTGTGGCTGGGCTTGTGCTGCTACATGCTGGCACACGCTCAGGTGACTCTGTACACCGTATTTGTGATTGTCGCTTCTGCGATTATCATTTTTGTACCTATGTATAAGAAATACATAAAGAAATGAGCGAACGGCCACATACTCCGCTTCTGGATTCCATATCCTCTCCAGAGGATCTTCGTCGGCTCCCCGTTGAGCGCCTTCCCGAACTGTGCTCCGAGATTCGCCGCTTCCTCATCGCCAGCCTCTCGGACAACCCCGGACACTTCGCCTCGAGCATGGGTTCGGTGGAACTCACCGTAGCACTGCACTACGTATTCGACACCCCCCGCGACCGTCTGGTATGGGACGTAGGCCACCAGGCATATGCCCACAAACTGCTGACAGGTCGCCGCGAGGCTTTCGCCGGCAACCGACGCAAGGACGGCATCAGCGGATTCCCGAACCCGGGAGAAAGCGATTACGACACCTTTTCCGCCGGACATGCATCCAACTCCATATCGGCGGCGCTGGGAATGGCGATAGCCTCCAAGCTCAAAGGTGAACAGCCCGAACGCAATGTCGTGGCAATAGTAGGCGACGCCTCCATAAGCGGCGGCCTCGCATTCGAAGGAATAAACAACGCCGCCAACACCGACAACAACCTGCTCATTGTCCTTAACGACAACGACATGAGCATCGACAACAACGTCGGCGCCCTCAACCACTACCTCACACACCTTACCACCTCCCCGACCTACAACACCCTCCGCTACAAGGCATACAAGCTGCTCAAGAAGCTGCATATCGCCAGCGAGAGCCGCCGGGGCGCCGTGTTGCGGTTCAACAACAGCCTCAAAAGCCTGCTCACAAGACAGCAGAACATCTTCGAAGGGCTTAACATAAGATATCTCGGACCGTTCGACGGACACGACGTAGAAGGTATCGTGCGGGTGCTCACCGACATACGCGACATGAAAGGCCCGCGCCTGCTGCACCTGCGCACCATAAAGGGAAAAGGCTACGCTCCCGCCGAGGCAGACCCGGCATCGTGGCATGCTCCGGGAAAATTCGACCCGGCCACAGGCCGAAGGAGCGCAGGTGCCGAAGGCTCGCCGCTCAAGTACCAGGACGTGTTCGGCAACACCCTGCTTGAACTTGCCAGAGCCGACGGCAGCATAGTTGCCATCACGGCGGCCATGAGTTCCGGAACATCAGTGGCCACCATGCAGGCACAGATTCCCGAGCGCGTGTTCGACGTGGGCATATCAGAAGGCCACGCCGTAACCTTCGCAGGCGGTCTGGCAAAAGAAGGCATGAAACCGTTCGTAGCCATATACTCGAGCTTCCTGCAACGCGCCTACGACCATATATTCCACGATGTCGCCCTCATGGGACTGCCCGTGACTTTCTGCATCGACCGCGCCGGGCTTGTAGGCGAGGACGGCGCCACACACCACGGGGCCTACGACATGGCCTATCTGCGCACAATTCCAGGCATGACAATCGCCGCCCCGCGCAACGAGCACGCCCTCCGCAACCTCATGTACACGGCCGCCACCACCGCACACGGCCCGATGGCCATCCGGTATCCACGCGGAACCGGACGCAACCCGCAGTGGCGCAACGAAATGACAACCGTAGAGATTGGCCGCGGCACCTGCCTGCGTGAGGGAGCCGACGTGGCCGTGCTCACCATAGGCCCCGTGGCCGACGATGCCCTGCAGGCAGCCGAAGAAGCCGCCGCCAAAGGCGTGGAAGCCGCAGTCTACGACATGCAGTTCATAAAACCCATCGACACTTCCATACTTGAAAAGGTGGCCGCCTCCGGCCGCCCCGTGATAACCGTCGAGGACGGCTGTGCCACCGGAGGCCTCGCCGGCGCCGTGGCAGAATGGTTCGCCGCCAACGCGCCTGCGGTAACAGTGACTCCAATGGGCATCCCCGACCGATTCATACCCCAGGCAAGCCCCGCACAACAGCACGCCATGTGCGGCTTCGACCATGAGTCCATTGCCAAGGCAATTATGGAATCCGCCAACAAAAGCAGACAATGAGAATAATCATAGCCGGTTCCGGCGAAGTGGGCTCGCACCTTGCGAAGCTCCTCAGCAACGAGGAACAGGACATAACCGTAGTGGACAGCAATGCCGAACGACTGGCATGGCTCGACTCCAACTACAACCTGATGACAGTTCTCGGCAGCCCGATATCCTTCGCTTCCCTGCGCGAGGCCGGAGCCGGCAACTGCGACCTGTTCATTGCCGTGACACCCTACGAGAGCAACAACATCGTGGCCTGCTCGATTGCCAAGAACCTCGGAGCGGCACGCACCGTGGCGCGTATCGACACCTACGAATTCATGAACCCGGCCAACACCGCCCACGTGAACCACATAGGCGTTGACCGGGTGATATACCCCGAACACCTCGCCGCCGAGGAGATAATCACCTCCATGCGCCACTCATGGGCACGGAACTGGTTCGAGCTGCACAACGGAAAGATTATCCTCGCAGGAGTCAAACTCCGCCAGGGAGCACCCCTGGTGGGCATGCACCTGAAGGATTTCGCCTACGGCAACCGCCACTTCCACGTTTCGGCCATCAAGCGAAACCACGAAACCATCATACCCCGCGGCGACGACTGCATGCTCGAAGGCGACATACTCTACTTCACCACCACCGGAGAGTTCGTGGACGAACTGCCCCGGATGTGCGGCAAAAACGTGCACCGCATCCGCAAGGTACTCATTATGGGTGCGTCGAAAATGGCCATACGCCTGATAAACCTCGCCGGCGAACACTTCAAATTCAAAATAATAGAACCGGATATCGAAGTGTGCCGCAAACTGCCGCAGAAATGCAGCCACTGCGAAATAATCCACGGCGACGCCCGCGACACCGACCTGCTCGCAGAAATAGGCATCGACGAATACGACGCCTTCGCCGCGCTCACCGACAGTTCCGAGGCAAATATCCTCACATGCCTAACCGCCAAGGAGATGGGCATCCGAAAAACAATAGCCAACGTAGAAAACATACAGTTCATCTCCCAGGCCGAAAACCTGAACATAGGCATGGTGGTGAACAAGAAACTCCTCGCCTCGAGCACGATATTCCAGATATTGCTCGACACCGACTCCTCCACATCGAAATGCCTGGCGCTCGCCGACGCCGAAGTGGCCGAACTCGATGTCCGCCCTGGCTCGAAAGTGGCGGGAATACCCGTGAAACACCTCAAACTGTCCCGACAGATGACCATGGCCGGACTCATCCGCGACAACAAGGGAATGCTCATCAACGGCGACACCATTCTCGTTCCGGGCGACCATGTGCTCGTGTTCTGCCTCTCGGGGGCGCTGCACAAAGTCGAAAAACTTTTCAGCTGAACAACAACCGCCATGTTCAAGAAAATCGACCGCAGCCTGGTAAACCTACCAATGATCCAGCGCATCATCGGATGGCTGCTGTGCATAGAAGCCGCCTTCCTTCTGTTTCCCATGGCCGCATGCCTGATATACCACGAAACAGACTGGCAGGCATTCGCCATCACCTCGGGAGTCACACTTCTGGCAGGACTTCTGGCCACAAACACATCGCGCCCCAAACACACACACATGGGAAAACGCGACGGCTACCTGCTCACGGCCTCCGTCTGGATAGTGCTGTCGCTGTTCGGGCTGCTCCCCTTCATGCTGTGCTCCCGACCCATAGGAATATCCGACGCATTCTTCGAAGCCGTATCCGGATTCACCACCACCGGCGCATCCATCCTTCCCAGCGTCGACGGAATGGGCCATGGAATCCACCTGTGGAGAGCCTTGATGCAGTGGATCGGCGGCATGGGAATCATCCTGTTCACACTCGCGGTTGTGCCCCTGCTGAACCACTCGGGAGGCATGCAGATGTTCAACGCCGAAGTCACCGGCATAACACACGATAAAATCCGCCCGCGCATAAGCCAGACAGCCAAAAGCCTGTGGGCAATCTATATAGCGCTCACAGTGGTCCTCATACTCCTTCTGTGGGCCGGGCCGATGACACTCTTCGAAAGCATCTGCCACGCCTTCGGCGCAATATCCACCGGCGGATACACCACCCACGACTCAGGCATAGGGGCTTGGAACGAATCGGTATATATAAAAGTCGTGCTCATCGTCTTCATGTTCCTCGGAGGTGTGAACTTCGGACTAATCTTCAAAGCCGCTCACGGCGACTTCAAAGCCCTGCGCACCAACGACGTGCTGCACGCCTACATAGGCGTGATCCTGGTAATGCTGCTGCTGTTCGGCATCACGATCGTCTACCGCGGCCAGATGTACTCGTGGGTCGACGTAACCATCGACCCCCTGTTCCAGATAGTAAGTACGATAACATCCACCGGCTTCACAGTCACCAACTTTGAGGCATGGGGCCCGCTGGTGCTCGCCCTCACATTCGTGTTGATGTTCTCCGGAGCATGCGCCGGCAGCACAAGCGGCGGTGCCAAAATCGACCGCATGCTGTATCTGGTAAAGAACGCCCGCAACGAACTCTACCGCTGCATCCACCCCAACGCCATACTCAGCGTAAAAGTCAGCGACAAAGTAATCAGCCCGGAAATCGTCACCAAGGTAATAGCCTTCCTGTGCATATACATGATGCTCGTGGTCGCCGGAGGAACCGTGCTCGCGGCAATGGGCGTGCCCATCATCGACGCCTTCTTCTCAGCCTTCTCATGCATCAGCAACACAGGCCTGGGAGCCGGTGTCACCGGATTCGGCGGAGGCTACGACATCCTGCCCGACACCGTAAAATGGGTCCTCAGCCTGCTCATGATAATCGGACGCCTGGAAATCTTCACAGTGCTTGTTCTGTTCACGCCATCCTTCTGGCACCGCTGACCATCCTCACCGCGGCCCCGCACCCAGCAACGGCAGAAACAAACGGTAAAGAATGTTAATTTTTTTGTCAATCAAAAAAAACTCCGTACTTTTGCAACGCTTTTAAGGGGCATGCCTCTACGAAGCTATGATTCGCTAGCTCAGCTGGTAGAGCACAACACTTTTAATGTTGGGGTCCTGGGT
>ERZ778510.956-NODE-956-length-20853-cov-5.330609_pt1 | contig 20853 bp, 18 predicted proteins | sample MGYA00510348_ERZ778510 | MGnify/ENA primary metagenome ERZ778510 (study PRJEB29527, sample SAMN07138969) | mouse gut metagenome | material: feces | host: mouse | place: China:Nanjing | collected 2016-01-25 ... | reverse complement strand
CGTTCTTCTGTGCAAGTACAAGCTCCCCTATTGGGGATTCATATCGCATGGTATCCAGCATGTTCTCTCTCCCTTTTGAATTTTTTCCGTCATCGGATGTCCGTTGGTCCCGGCTGCCGGCTTTCAGACCGTCCGCTTTGCAGCCGGAGGATATTTGCCCAGATACTGCACTGCGATCCGGTCCTCGGGAGCCGGATCAAAGAGATACAGAACGATCACGAAGAAATATTCCAGCGGCTTCATCAGAAGATAAACCAGATCCGCCGTCCAGCGGCTTCTTATATGTCTGGCAACGGGATAGCCGCAGCGGTCATAAAAACCCCGAAGCCTTCGGTGCACGTTCGGCAGCCGTTCCGCCAGAAGATCCTCAAATGCATTGGCTACCAGAAGCTGCCGGTTGACCACAATCCGGTGTCCGTGCCGTTCTCCCATCCGAAGCGGTTTTACCACCTTCCGGTGTCCGCCTGCCGCCACCGTACACAGATAATGTTCATCGTACTGTACGTTGGGCGGCGCTTTCTGAAGCGACAGCGTCCAGTCGCTGGTCTGCGTCCATGCCTGGATCAGGCTGTCCGGCTTCTGTCCGAACAGAATCAGGATCATGGTCAATAACCCCAGAAGAGGCCACATAAGCAGAAATGCAAGCCCGGTGATGCGGCGCCCCTGTTCGTGCTGCATGCATACCTGCCGCACTGTTTTTGCAAATACCAGAAGCAGATTAAAGGGATAGACTGCCAGCAGAAATTCACCGCCCAGAAGCTGTATGGTGAACAGGACGCAAAGTCCGATCCCCAGGTACATGGCCGCCATGGCAAATACGCAGCATAAGGGCGGCAGTTTTTTAATCGGAACAAAACGCAGAATCAGATAGCCCAGAAATGCCGCTGTTCCAATGGTGCAGATCGTCGGAACCGTCCACGTGGCAATAGGAGTATGAACCTGACTGTTGACCAGCGTCTCTGTCCAGTCCGCCATACGGACGTCGGAAACCGCCAGATAGCAGACGACGCAGACTGCGCCCCAGAGAATCGTAGCCGCATCGGTGATCCTTGCCGTCGCAAGCGCCTCTTCCTGATAACGTCTGCAAAAGAGCTGCCAGACATTCCAGAGGGTAAGCGCCGCCGGATAAAACAGAAACCAGCCAAACACCGTACCAACCAGAACCACCGTAGACAGAGCCGCAGGACCCTCCATTCCATTTACTGAGAGCAGAGCAAAAGAAAACATGGTTGTGATTCCCGCCAGAAGCGGCCCTGCGGCTACATACAGATTCAGATGTTTTCTAAAATGATTCTGAATTTTCCGGAACATGACAACCTCCTGTACTTCCAAAATCTTGAAATATGATCTTCTTTTTAGTATAATAGATCCGGAAAAAAACGCAACAATATATGAAAGGATTCTTAAATTTTCCGACATGAAAAAGAACAGTCTCTATCTCATTTTTGCCATCAGCGCTCTGTCTCTGTGCGGCGGATGTAAAAAGCAGGAAGCCATGCCTGCCGACGCCGAAGCAGCCGACTCTGTCATTTCTCTGACTGTATGGAGCGGAGAGGAAGACGAAGCGCTTCTTCAGGAGATTTTTTCCTCCTTCCAGTCCAATTACGCCGGTCAGGCCACATTTCAGATCACCTTGCAGCCGCAAAGTGAATCCGGCTGCAAGGACGCCCTGCTGGCGGATCTGGAGAACGGTGCGGACGTATTTACCTTTGCGGACGATCAGCTGGCGGCCCTTGCAGCAGCCGGTGCTCTGGACCCTCTGGAAGACCCGGATGCGGTCCGCACGGCGAATCTTCCCGCTTCTGTAGATGCAGCCTCTGTAGGCAATACGCTCTACGCTTATCCGCTGACCGCAGATAATGGATATTTTCTCTATTACAATAAAGCTTATTTTTCGGAAGAAGATATCCGGAGCCTGAACCGGATGGTTGAGATTGCCGCCGAACAGGAACGTCTGGTAACGATGGACTGGTCCTCTGCCTGGTATGTGTATTCCTTTTTCGGCAATACCGGACTGGAAGTGGGTCTGAACGAAGACGGTCTGACCAATTACTGCACCTGGAACAGCACCGAAGGTCCGATTCATGGTGTCGATGTCGCACAGGCCATGCTGGAGATCGCCGCCAGTCCCGGTTTTGCCAGCCGCACCGATACGGATTTTCTGGCCGGTGTACAGGACGGATCCGTTATTGCCGGCGTCAGCGGTGTGTGGAACAGTGTTGCAATCGAAGAAGTCTGGGGTGAAAATACCGGAGCCGCCAGACTTCCCTCCTATACCTGCAAAGACCAGCAGGTGCAGATGGCTTCCTTCTCCGGCTGCAAGCTGATCGGAGTCAACGCCTATTCCCGGCAGAAAGAATGGGCCGTCAGGCTTGCGGAATGGATCAGTAACGAGAAAAACCAGACGCTTCGTTTTGAGCAGCGGGGCCAGGGGCCATCCAATATCCGCGCTGCAGACTCTCCCGCTGTTCAGGCGTCCCCTGCCATAAGTGCGCTTCTGGCGCAGTCCGAATTTTCGCAGCTTCAGCGGATCGGAGGAAAATTCTGGGATCCCGTCTCTGCCTTTGCTTTGAACATGGCCGAGGGAAATCCCTCCGGCGCATCGCTCCAGGAACAGCTGGACCGGCTGGCAGAAGACGTAACCGCGCGGTGATTCACGGCAGAAGGAATCGTCGCCCGTCCGGCAATGATCAGAAATCATGATTTCGGATGAAAGAAAAACAAGATCAGGAGGAGATCCTATGAAAAGCAGACTGACACTGCAGCAGCGCCTGATTCTGCCCATTGTCCTGTTAGGGCTGATCACGCTGCTCTCAAATATTCTGGCAGTATTCGGTATTCACAATGTCAATGCCAATGCGGGAATTATCGTTGACCGGCATATGGTCAGCGAAGCACAGCTGGAAGATATCCGTCGTTCCATGATGGAGATTCACCGTCTGGCTCTGTCGCACATCGTTGCCGCCGACCATGCCACCATGATTCAGCTGGTTGGGCAAATCAAGGAGGAAGAAGCCGCGCTGGACGAAAAACTGGCCGCCTACGCTTCTTTTGTCGCTCCAGAAGACGATACGGCCTATCGCATGCTTCTGGAAAATTATGATTCGTTTAAGCATGCGCTCGTTTTTCTGGTCTGTGCCAGCGCAGACAGTAAAACACAGGAAGCATATGCGCTGGCCAATGGCGATGTGGCAGGCTTTGGCAGCGCCGCAGAAGAACAGATCCATCTTCTTTACGCTTCCGTCAGCCAGCAGGCAGGCGCCGCACGAAGCCGGCTTTCCATGGTCTATCTCATTTCTTTGCTGACCAGCGCCGCTACGCTGCTTGCAGGGCTTTTTCTGGTGTTTGCCGCTTTTCGCATCATCCGAAAATCCGTGATTGCTCCGATCCAGGATGCCATACAGATGCTGAAGGATATCTCCGGACGTACCAGCGGTGTTGTGAGCGAAGTCCGAAACCGGACCAAAACCTCTCAGAATTATGTACATAAACTGTCCGGCCTGACCGATGAGCTGACCGCTGCCTTTGAGGAGATCGCCGGCAATGCCTCCTCCATCCGGGACAACGCAGACAGCACGCTGCACGACGCCCGCAGGATGAGTGAAGAGTGCTCGGCGATCACTGCCTACTCGGTGGATATGCATGGACGGGCGGAAGAAATGGAGCAGTCCGCCCGCAGAAACAAAGAGGCGATTCTTGCCAAAACACAGGAAATCATGTCCACACTGAATGAAGCAATTGAGAAAAGCCGCAGTGTGGAGCAGATTGAATTACTGACCAAAGACATCCTTACCATCTCCTCTTCCACAGATCTGATCGCGGTTAATGCCTCCATTGAGTCTGCACGGGCCGGGACTGCCGGAAAAGGATTCGCAGTTGTGGCACAGGAGGTCCGCAAACTGGCCGACTCCTGCGCCGGGACTGCCGGCCATATCCAGCAGGTCAGCGCAGTTGTCACCGGCGCGGTAGACCATCTTTCCGAGAGCGCACGCGACCTGGTCGATTATCTGAGTCAGAATATTCTGACTCAGTTCGAGCTGTCGGTCCAGTCCGGTCAGCAGTACCGGAAGGACGCCGCTTACGTCGAAGCTTCCATGGAAGCTTTTCAGGAGCAGACCGAGCGCCTGCGGACTGCCATGGATGAGATCGCCGCTTCCATCACCGGTATCTCCGAAGCCATCGACGGCGCTCTGCCCGACGTCACGGGAGCTGCCGCCAGCACCCATACTCTGGCTGGAGATATGACCGGAATTTCTGCCCGGATGGATACCAGTCAGGAGATTGTGGGCGAACTGAACCGACAGATGGAGGTTTTTGCAAATCTGTAGCAGAATTGTCCGACAAAAACGAATCCCCGGAAAGACTTGAAACCGAAAGATTCCCCCTGTATAATTAAGAAAAAGAGGAAGGGGACAGGAAGGTTGAAATCAATGTTAAAACTTCCCATCGGAATTGAAGATTTTGAAGAAATCCGCACCGAAGGCTTTTACTATGTTGATAAAACGGGACTCATTACAGAGCTGTTAAATAACTGGAGCAAAGTGAACCTCTTTACACGTCCCAGACGGTTCGGAAAATCCCTGAATATGAATACGCTCAAATATTTTTTTTCTTATGGATGCGACCCAAAGCTGTTTGACGGTCTTGCCATATCCGAAGAAACAGAACTCTGTGAGAAATATATGGGGAAATTTCCGGTGATCTCCATCACATTGAAAAACGTGGAAGCACGGGATTATAAAGGTGCATTTGCCAGTCTGTGTACCGTCATCGGCAGAGAGGCGCTTCGTTTTCGTTTTCTGCTGGAGAGTGAACGGCTTTCCGAAGAAGAAAAGCAGCAATATGCCCGGCTGATTACGGTGGGCGAAGCCGGACAGCAGATGTTTCTAATGACAGAAGATGTTCTGACCAGCAGCCTGCAGACCCTGTCTTCCCTCCTGTACAGACACTTTGGTCAGAAAGCGATCCTCCTCATAGACGAATACGATGTACCTTTGGACAAAGCCCGGCAGCACGGATATTATGATGAGATGGTCGATCTGATCCGCGCACTGCTCGGACAGGTGTTAAAGACCAATGAAAGCCTGTACTTTGCTGTGCTGACCGGCTGTCTTCGGATTGCAAAAGAAAGCATCTTTACCGGACTTAACAATCTTCGTGTCATGTCCATCACAAATCTGCAGTTTGATGAACATTTCGGTTTTTCCGATGACGAAGTCAAAGCCATGCTCCTGTATTACGGACTGGAATGCAAATATGAACGGATGAAAGAATGGTACGATGGCTACCGTTTTGGAGATTCCGACGTCTACTGTCCTTGGGATGTGATAAATTATGTAAACCAACTCCGTTTTGATGTGAATGCCCGCCCAAGGGCTTTCTGGATCAATTCCAGCGGCAACTCCATCATCCGGACGTTTCTTCAAAAAGCAGATCATCAGACGATGGATGATCTGGAACAGCTGGTAAATGGTCTGCCAGTCATCAAAAAAATCAGTGAGGAACTGACTTACCGGGAACTGTATGACAGCACGGATCATCTGTGGAGCGTTCTCTTTACTACGGGATATCTGACAAAGCGAAAAGAAATTGACCTGGATACTTACGAACTTGTAATCCCCAATCAGGAAATCCGCGTCATCTTCACTGAGCAGATCCTCTCCTGGTTCCAGGAAAAAGTCCGAAAAGACGCAATCACCCTGGACGCTTTCTGCGAGGCATTTCCCGCCGGAGATCCTGTTAAAATCGAATGTATGTTCTGTTCTTATTTAAAGCAGACCATCAGTATTCACGATACCGCTGTGCGGAAAGAGAAAAAAGAAAATTTCTATCATGGCATCCTGCTGGGACTTTTAAGCCACCGGGAAGACTGGATCCTCCGTTCCAGTGCGGAATCCGGCAGCGGTTACAGTGATATTCTGGTAAAAATAAAGGATATCTCCATGGGAATCGTGATCGAACTGAAATACTCTGAAAGCCGGAATCTGGAAACCGCATGCCGCCATGCTCTGGAACAGATCGAGGAAAAGAACTATGCCGACCGGCTGATTGACGACGGGATGACTACGATCTTAAAGTATGGTATTGCATGCCGCAGAAATACATGTATGGTACAGATGGCCGATATGTAAAAAGCATCTGAAATTTCCCGGAATCAAACACGGGCTGCTGCAAAATATCAGAACCGCACAATGTCTGTGTCTGTTACAGACAACCTGAACATCTCAGGCATATATTGCGGTATCCTCTTATTTTGCAGCAGCCCGTCTTACACAGATTGCGTATGCAAAAGGTAATCTATACTTCAAACGCCGCTTTCAGCTTCTCTTCCATCTCCTGAACCGACACCATATTCTGGATACCGATGGCTTTTCCCGCCTTCTCTGCATTGGCCACAAGGTCGGCGCTGCACACGAACAGGTCCGCCGCGCCAGACGACCGAAACAGATTTCGACCATACCACCACAGGTCAGAAAGAATCTGTCAGACAGTTCTTCCCAGCTCATACGCTTTCCGAAGCTCCGGCTTCCCTTCAATCTCGCCCACCTGTCCGTTTCCGCCGGCAAGGACATGGCCGAGATTCTTCCACTTCAGATGCTCCATCAGATGATCATAATAAAGAACAACGTCTTCAAAGCCATGCCCTTCCGCCGCCATCAGAAGAGCCGAAGCTCTCCCATGGCCTCTTAAAAGATTTCCGTCCCCTTCCTCCAGTGCAAACAGACGGTCAACGGCTGTCCGAAGCTGACCGCTCATATTCCAGTAGTAAAGCGGTGAAGCAAACACCATGACGTCACAGTCCTTTACTGCCGGATAGATCCGGTCCATATCGTCTTTCTGTACACAGGGGCATTCTCTGGTGCTGTGACCGCCGAAACATCCTCTGCACCCATGAATATCCATGTCTGCGAGAAAAAATTCCGTGACGGTATTTCCCGCTTCTTCGGCGCCTCTGGTAAATTCGGCCGTCAGCGCCGCCGTATTTCCCTTTTTGCGTGGACTTCCGTTCAGGATCACGATCTTTTTATCCATACTGTTCTCCTTTCCTAAATCGCATCTGCCAATGCCGCTGCCTTTTTGCAGCCGTCCGTTTTTTCAATGTCGCCCACATTCAGAACTCCGGGTACTAGGACTTCTCCCACAACTTTCCATTTATTCAGGGCACACATGCGCTCGATGGGGATACGGACTCCGTCCATAACGGACATGTCATCCTCCTCACAGCAGGTGATCAGTGCGCATTCCTTTCCTGCAATGTCCTTTCCGCCCACAACCAGAGAAAAGATACGGTCAATGACGCCTTTGATCTGCGCCGGAATGGAATACCAGTAAACCGGCATGGTAAATACGATGGCGTCCGCCTCCAGAATCGCCGGTGCGATCGTGTTGAAATCGTCGTCAAAGGAACAGGCTTTCCCGGTGGAATAGCAGGTCTCGCAGGCGCGGCATCCGCCCACCTTTTTCAGCGCCGCGTCAAAACGGGTAACCGTATGTCCTTTCTCTTCAGCCGCTTTGACAAATGCATCGGTCATGGCAAAGCTGTTTCCCTTTCTGCGGGGACTTCCTGTGATTACTACAATTTTTTTGCTCATATATCTGCTCCTCCTGTCTGCAGGATTGACTTTTCCTGCGGTTGATATTATCATTATACCGAGCATGCAACAGAAGACAAGTACGCACATAAAAGTGCGATACTGATATCGAAGTTATATACTTACCAAAAGGAGAGCGCAGGACATGAGCAAACGCTGTATCGCAGGAGAACAGTTAACCGACACCGGGTTCAGCTATACCCTTTCTTTGATCAATGGAAAATACAAGATGACCGTCCTCTATACGTTGATGGAATTCGGCGTGGTACGATTCAATGAGATGAAAAAATACATCGGAGGAATCTCCTACAAGACGTTAAGCTCTACCCTGAAGGAACTGGAAGCAGACCGGCTCATCCATCGGGAAGAATACCCCCAGCTCCCGCCGAAAGTGGAATACAGCCTGACTGCGCGCGGAAAATCTTTGATTCCCATTCTGGACGGAATGTGCGAGTGGGGGGATCAGAACAGGATCTGACGAAAACCGGGACGGGAACCTTTTTCTCCCGCCCCGATCAATACTTTTTCCCGCAGAATGCAAAGCCGTACTTTCGGATCTGCTCCTTTCGTACGCCCTTTTCTTCCAGCGCGCCTCATACTTCTGCTCCTTCATCTGCTCTCCCACCATTCCCGGATAGAATTCTGACATCCGATGCTTATGGTTCCTGCCACCGTACGTCTCTCCTTTCCCTGCCCTTTTCCCCTGGCTTTGGTACAGCAGGCTTTCGGGCAATTTACAAGTCAGATCCGTCGGGAACGATCACGAAATTGCAGAAAATGCAGCATGTATTTTTTACTGAAAATGAACTGCCGGAAGAGCAGACGGAATCAGAGAGCCAAAACATTCTGATGAAAGCGTCAAAACCCGGCGCAGACATATTCTTTGAATGCATTCATGATTTGTTCTGCTTTCTCTCCGTTTTCATGAATCCGAAGCAGAATCGGTTCTGACAGCTCCATGCTGAAAATTCCCATAAAGGATTTACCATCAATCACGTATCTTCCGCTGACCAGATCAATCTCCGCGTCAAACCCTGACGCAACAGAAACGAAACGTTTCACTTTATCAATACTGTTTAATAATATGACAGCCTCTTTCATTTTTCTTCCCCATATTGAAAACCGCATTCCATTTTTGCGCCCATACCTGCACCATGACAGGAAAAAGCTTTTCGGAGAAACCGAATTCTCCGAAAAGCCCGGGTATCATTTCCTGTTATTTTACAGCACCGGAAGTAACACCTTCGACAATATAACGCTGCAAAAATACATACAGAATCAGAATCGGAAGCATTGCAAGAAGCAGCGCCGCCATGACCAGTCCGATGTCCGTTGAATAAGTCCCGTAAAATACCTGCGTAGCAATGGGAATCGTATAAAGTTCTTTTCTCGCCAGCACCAGACTCGGCAGAAGATAATCATTCCAGAAAGCCATTGCATCGATAATCGCAACCGTTGCAATGGTGGGCTTCAGCAGCGGAAACACAATCTTCCAGTACGTCTGCCACCGGGTACAACCGTCTATAATTGCCGCTTCCTCCAGAGAGAGCGGAACATTTGTATGAATCGCACCATGGAACATAAAGGTTGCCATGGACAGAGAAAATCCCACATGCATGAAGATCAGGGTTGCCCGGTGATTCAGAAGTCCGAAGACGCCGCCGTATAAAGATACCAGCGGAATCATCAGCACCTGAAACGGAATGACCATGGATGCAATCATCATTCCAAAAAGCGCCCCTGTGGCCTTCCACCGGTTCCGGACGATCACATATGCCGTCATAGAGGCAAACAGGATTGTCAGCACGGTGGAGGTTACCGTGATCACCGCAGAATTGCCGAATGCCCTCCAGAAATTCATCTTTTTCATGGCTTCCGGAAAGTTTTTCAGGGTAAATCCATGAGCGCCAAACAGCGCCAGGGGATTTGACGTAATATCTGCTTTTACCTTAAAGACGTTGATTACCACTAAAATAAACGGAAAGATAAAACAGAGGAACAGCAGGATCAAAATGAGCATCTTTATAAAATGCCGGACTTTTTTGTTCTGAGCTGCTTTTGTATTTTCATCCATTATGCTGACACCTCCGCTTTTTTACCTACATAAACCTGAAGCACGCCTACCACTGCGCAGACAATAAATAAAATCAATGCTTCTGCCTGACCTGTCCCGTAATTTTTATATGTAAATGCCTGATTATACACATGCATGGCTCCCATGACCGAACTGTTGAACGGTTCCCCGTTGGTTAATGACAGGTTCACATCATATACCATAAAGCATCTTGTAATGGTCAGGAACAGGCACTGTACAAAGGAAGACACCATCAGCGGCACAGAGATATACCAGATTGTCTGCACATCGTTACAGCCGTCGATGCTCGCCGCTTCCAGCACATCTGCGGACACACTCATAAATCCTGCCACATAGATCAGCATCATATACCCTGCATACTGCCATACGGATACAATGATCAGGCACAGCATGGCCCCGTTGGTGGTCGCCAGCCAGGAAGTGGATAAAAATCCAATGGAAAGAGATTCTCCCAGAGCAACAAATGCCCGGTTAAACACAAATTTCCAGATATAACCAAGGACAATGCCGCCGATCAGGTTAGGGATAAAAAAGCCCGCCCGGAAGAAATTCTGTCCTTTTACTCCGCTGGTCACCATATATGCCAGAATGAACGCCACCACATTCACCAGTATGACTGCAATGACCGAATAGATCATGGTTCTGCCCAATGCCTGCCAGTACGCCGTATCTGCAAAGGTGGCCATGTAATTCTCCAGTGCAACGAACGGCTTCTGTTTTGATACGCCGTCCCAACTGGTAAATGTAAGATACAGTCCATAAATGAACGGAATGATCACAACCGCTGCAAATACCGCAGTGGATACTCCTGCAAACATCAGATACAGTCTGCATTTATAAGAAAATGTATTCGTTTTCATAAATACCAGCTCTCCCTTCTAAGAAATTATATCCTTCTGCTTTTCCATTCCCGCTCAATGCTCGATCGGAGTGGCTGTCGTCCAGTACTGTGCTATTTTATCCGCCAGTCCTGTACGGTCTGTCTTGCCTGCCAGATATTCCTGCATAAACGCACCGCAGACCGACAGATGATCGTCCGGCAGATAATTATAATTGTCGATCAGCAGATTGCCGTCCGCGTATTTTTTTACAGAAACCGATAACGGATCCAGTGCTGCCGCGCTGATGTTGCTGTATGCCGGCACCAGATTGCATTTTTCAGTCAGGAACTGATTCCCTTCTTCATCCTGAACAAGCCAGTTCAGAAAATCTTTTGCCGCCTGACGCTGTTCCTCTGACGTGTTATCTGAAGAATCAATGAAGAAATATTTCGAGCCGCCGCCTACAAGCTTTCCATTTGTTCCGTCTGAAGTATTCTGCGGTACCGGCATCATGCCCATATTCTCCGTATAGTCATATTCACTGAGCACGGACCAGTCCCAGTTTCCTCCGAACATAAACGCGATATCGCCCTCTGCCAGCTTCTGCTCTGTTACCTCGCGCTCCGCTGCCACCGGCGAAGATGCCGCATAGTTATATTTCATCAGAACATCAAATGTATCCATCATGGAATTCCATTTTTCATTGCCCTTCAGGTCTGCACTGCCTGCATACAGATCGCTGATAAATCCTTCCACGTCACTCTGCTGCTCATATACCTCTGACAGATAATGCGCTGCCAGCGACCAGTCCTCTTTCATGATACCTGCAGGCGCTTCCATACCGCCGGCCGCCATTTTTTCCAGCAGTCCCTCGAAGGCATCCAGCGTAGCATAATCATCCGGCACAAATGTCTCGCCTGTGACTGCCTCAATGGCATCCGCATTATAGATCAGGCCTCTTGCCTCCACACATACCGGAAAACCGACCACTTTGCCATTCACGGAAATCTCATAATCCGTCTTCTCTACCCATTCCTGATCGCTCAGATCCGACGCATAATCCTCCGCCAGGGAATAAATATCCTTTGCATCCACCATCGCCAGTGTATACGGGTCATTTGCAGAATATCTGGTTGCCAGATGCGCCGCAACCGTGTCATTGGAATAATATACTTCTACATTTACACCGGTTTTGGCACTGTACTCTTCCGCCATCTCTTCAAACTGTCCCTGCACTTCACTTTTGGAATTGAAAATCGTAATAGATACGCCCGAACTGTCTGCATCTCCCGGTGCTGCGTCTCCGCCACCGCCGCCGCATGCCATCAAGGATGATACCGTTGCCGCTGTCAGGATCATAACTACCAGTCTCTTCTTCATCTTCGTTTCCCTCCTTGGAATATTGGTTTTTGGTGATATTAATATATCACTTTGCCGTCTATATGTCAATCGTTTATCATATTTTTTCTCGTTTCTTTGCCCATTTCACTAATTACATACAGAAATTATGCATAATACATCCTTTATTCCTGTATATTTCCTATATTTTTTTATTTTTCTAATGTTAAACCTTTAGCATATTTTTCTTGCAGCATCACAGTTTTTCTGATATGATAGAGAAAAATCAGGAAAGGAAGAAAATATGAACTCATTATTTAACGCAGATAATCCTTTTTGGGAAGGGATGGGAAGACTGTTCGATCTCTTCCTTCTGAATCTGATGTGGGTGATACACTGCCTCCCGGTCTTTACCATCGGACCTGCCACCACAGCTTTTTATTATGCTGTCATCAACCTGATAAGCAAAGAGGAGCATTCCGTAACAAAGGACTTCCAAAAATCCTTTCGCCTGAATTTCAGGCAGGGTATCAGGCTCGGCGTTCCGCTCACGGCGACAGGTATTTTTCTGCTCGCAGACATCGTCATGAGCTTCCGTGCCGGAACCGGCATCTACACTTTTTTCATGGTTTTTTTTGCCATTATATTTATGGTCTACTGTTTTACTGTCATGTATGTCTTTCCTCTCCTGGCAAAATTTGACCGATCCGGCAGAGAACTTTTAATCCTGGCGTTCACCCTCTCCATCCGTCATCTGGGAAGGACCCTTCTTATGCTGCTTGTTCTGGCTCTGGGCATCTGGTCCTGTCATCTTCTTCCCGGCCTGCTCTTCCTTTCCTTCGGTCTTGTAGCAGAACTGCATTCCATCCTGCTGCTTCCCGTTTTAGAATCCCTTTATGAATGATAAAACAGCCGATCCTCCCGGACCGGCTGTTTATCTTCTGTCTTATGTTGTCTCTCTTTCTATCAGAGTCACCGGAAGCACGGTCCGTCTGGCAACGAGCTTTCCTTTTGATGCACGATCCAGCAGATCCACTGCCGCTTCTGCAATCTCTTTCATAGGCTGATGGATGGTGGTCAGCATCGGCGTAGTCAGTGAAGCAATACTGACGTCATCAAAACCGATGATCTTCAGTCTGCTTGGAACGGGCACTCCCAGTTTATGGCAGACCTGCAGTGCCTGCGCTGCAATAATGTCATTGTTTGTAAAAATCCCATCCGTCTTTGGGTGTTCCGTCAATATTCTTTCCAGCATGTCAGAATAATTCATACTGTTAAACTGGTCATCTTCCGTCACTACTTCCATAAAGGAAACCCCTTCCTGATCGCAAAGCTCCTGAAATCCTTTCGAACGCAGATCTGCGGGCATGGGCAGACTCCGGTTCACGCTTCCCACATGCACCAGATGCCGGCATCCGCATGCGATCAGTTTTCTGGCCGCAAGCTTCCCTCCCTCATAGTTATCACATTCCACCGACGCGGTTCCGTTGTCCAGAAAACGCTCAATCGTAATCACCGGCACGTCCAGATTCACAAATGCATCAACTGCAATCTGACCGCTGAAAAGTATAATTCCCGCCACACGGTTACTGGAACATATCTCTATATATTCCCGTTCTCTCTCATCCATGCACTGGGAATTACACAGTAAAATTTTATATCCCTTTTTATAGGCTTCATTTTCCACATTGCTGATGGCTTCTGCAAAATACGGATGCCTGATATGAGGAACAATCAGCCCGATCAGATTCGAACTTTTATTCTGAAGCGCGCGTGCCACTTCGTTGGGACGATAATTCAGTTTTTTCATTGCATCAGCTACTTTCTGCCTTGCTTCGTCACTGATATAACCCCGGTTGTTCAGGATCCTCGACACCGTAGTCACGGTCAGCCCTGCCTCTTTCGCAACATCCTTTAACGTTGCCATAATCTTTTCTCCATCTTCCTGTTCCATCTTACGCAGCGTATATTCCAAAAGCGCCTGCCAATTTCATTCCGCATCCGGAACGGACTGCCATCATGAAAGAACACCTGCATATTAATCGTTTAACATTCATGCATGATTATACCATACAAAACCGGAATCGGGCAACATTTTTATCTGACAAAAGATATCTCCGGATCCCGTACCGTTGCTTTTCAGCATTTTTTATTTCCCTGTTGACAATTCCATTATCCGGGGGGATTGTGCAGCATGCTATGTATCGGAAACGGAAATCATGACATGAACAAGTCAGGATGTTACTTCAGGAAAATACACAACCAGCTGGAAGCCGGATTTAACAGAAAATACAAAAAATACGGGCTGATCAGCACGCAAACACAGGCGTGCCGGAGTAAAATCTCCGGCACGCCTGTATGTAATCTTTTTAGTTCAGAAACTCTACTTCTCCGCTGCCGATACGGTACACGGCTCCGCATACCTTCACCCTGCTGTCTTCCTGGATGTTCAGACTTTCCTTAATGACAGACACGCTTCTCTCCACGTTCAGGCAGCTTGCACGAAGTTCATCCTTTTCATCACCGATTGCCTTGCGGATTTCATCTGTGATGGATTTGATAAAGCCGCCGGGCTCACCGCCCATTGCTGCGCCGACAGCGCCGCAGCACTCATGCCCCAATACAACTACAAGATTGGTTCCAAGATGATCTGCCGCATATTCCACGCTTCCCAGCTGGTGCTTATCCATAACATTTCCGGCCACACGGATCACAAACAGTTCTCCGATTCCTGCCGAAAAAATACTTTCCGGGATCACTCTCGAATCGGAACAGGTGATCACAATGGCATAAGGGCTCTGTCCGTTTTCACGGGTAAACTTCCGAATCTTCGGCGATACATCCCCTGGATTTGTTTCCGCCGTTAAATAACGCTGATTTCCCTCTTTTAATTTCTGCAGCGCTTCTGCAGCAGATAAATTTTCTTTCTGCATACTGTCCTCCATTTCTTTGTATTCATTTTTTGCCGGATAAATCCTGCATAAGATTATTATAAAAAAAAAACAGAAAAAAATCAATTTATATATCCGCATTTAAATTTTCAGTTCCAATATCTGATAAAGAGCAACACACCTTGATTTTTCAAGACTTTTGAGGATTTACCCTTTCACTCAAGTTCTGTAAAAAGACTTCCCATCAGCTCCCAGGCCGCATCTCTTTCCCGCTTTTGCTCCAAGGTCAGTTCCTCATAAGGGCACAGCATCGGATGCTGTCCTGCTTTGTCGTCTCGAACAGGACCGAACCTCCAGTTATAAAAGATATAAAACCGAAGCCACCGCATATGATCCAGCTTCCGGTATCTCTCCTTTGCCTCCGTTGAGTTCTTTGTCTTACAATATCTGTCATACGCTTTTTGAACTGCTGATGCGGTAAGTTCCGTGATCGTCTCATCGCAGAGAAGAATTCGTGTCTTCATCAGAAGATGGTCCGCCGCCACAATCTTGGACTGCTGGTGAAGATCATCCAGTTCCTCCCAGTCAAGCGTCGGATAAGAAACCGACCTGCGAAACAGCTCATTGATCATAATCGCCGCTTTATTCAGTTCCGTGCGGATAATCTGCTGTGACGTATATATCTCTTCATTTGTTCCAAAGTATGAGACTCCCGGTGCTTTTCGGCTGCTTCTAAGGTCGATGCGGCCAGCCACCCTGTAATATTTGCTCAATGTCCAGAAGATGCTCCAGCCCTTTTGCTCATCGTCCTCACAGATGATGATGCGGTCGGCCCGCTCCAGCAAAGGGACATCTTTTGCCCAGATCTCATCATGGAAAATCAGCGAGTCTCCTGTCCCGGATTCTTCATTCAGAGAAAACAGCTCGCCCAGACGATAATGTACGGCAAGAAATTCCTCTGCATCGCCAAAAATATGGTATGCCACATGCTGCTCTGTGGATATGATGTTGGTCAGAATCGCCCGCTCCAGAATGCTGCAGCCATAGTTTCCAAAACCGATAAGCACGATGGTATTTTCATGGCGGCATAAGGGTTTGGAACGCCAGTACTGTCTGGCACAGCATTCATAGCTGTGAAAAAAATGAATGTTTCCGGAAAGCTTATCCTGCCCGTTCGTCGTTCTCGCATAGACCTCTACCGGCAGTTCATGCAGATTGACCGCCCGGCTGTTCACGCCAATATCGTTTTCCTTCATCAGAAAAATCTTACATTTTTCTCCGATATTCTTCTTCTTCGACACGATCCGGTCCGGCGAGGCGCTCAGATAGATGCAGGGGTAATCAGGGCTCTCGCTTTGTCCGCTTTTTCTCTCTCCGTAGATGATCAGCGCATTGGCATCCTCCCGATAGATGTTGGCCGCCAGGGTATTCGATTCCACTCCATAATCTGCAAAATAATACCAGTTTTTACGCCGCTGCAGGCCAAGCAGGAAGAACGGCAGCCCCTCGCTGGTGATAAAGGATACCGCCGCTCCAAGCAGCGTTACCATAATGCCGGCTGACAAAAGCAGAAAGATCATTCCCACCATACGCCCCATCGGTGTCACCGGTATCAGATCACCGTATCCTACCGTTGTCAAAGTCACCAGCGAATACCAGAACGCATCTTCAAATGTCCGAATCGCTGCATCGCTGCTTGCAGATTCGGAACAGTAAAGAATGGTCAGCAGGCTGATATAAATAAACGCCGCCGTCACAATCAGATACAGGTAGATATGCTTTCTCTTTTTCATACGGTCCGGTCTTTCCTTAACTCTTAATCTGTTTTTCTATATGATACTATTAAATGACGGATATGCAAAGAGAATTTTCTGTTTTGTCACTGCATTCAGATTTTTACTGCACAGGACGGCTTTTGGGGGCATTTTCTTTCTGTCTGTTATGAATACCTTTTGAACAGCACAAGACTCTCATACGGCCTCAGTGTTTCCAGTGTATTCCGGCACAGTCCCTCCGGATAATTATGGAGCAGGCAGATACTGTTCTGGCAGGATACGGACTCCGGCAGCACCACTTCCCGGTCGGTAAGATTATTCAGAACCACAAGCTCCTCTCCTTCCAGCAACCGCCGGTACGCAAATATCTCCGGCTGCTCCCGATACAGAAACTCTATGGCGCCCTCACGGATCACCGCATACTGTTTTCTTAATGAGATGAGTTTCCTGTAATAATGAAGAATGGAATCCGGATCCGCCTCTTCTGCTGCAACATTGATCTTTTTATGATTCTCCGGAATTTTGATCCATGGTTCCTGTTCGGAAAACCCTGCATATGTTCCAAAGTCCCACTGCATGGGCGACCGGCTGTTGTCCCGGGAGCGCTGTCTGAGGATCTGAAGCGCCTCCTCCCGGCTCTTTCCTTCATTCAGAAGAATATGGTAGTAATGGATGCTCTCCACATCCCGGTATTCGCTGATATCCGTATAGCCTGTATTCGTCATCCCCAGTTCTTCTCCCTGAAAGACGTACGGCGTTCCCCGGAGCATGTGGATGCAGGCAGCCAGCATCTTGGCGGATTCCTTCCAGTACTTTTTCTCATCTCCGAACCGGGATACAATCCGCGGCTGGTCATGGTTGCACCAGAAGACCGCATTCCATCCGTTCTCCTGCTCCATCCCCGTCTGCCAGGTCTCAAACAGTTCCTTCAGCTTCCGGTAGTCGGGCCTCATCAGCGCCCATTTATTCCCGTCCCTGTAGTCCACCTTCAGATGATGAAAGTTAAAACACATGGACAGTTCTTTTTCCTCCGGACTGGAATAGCGGATACAGTGGTCGAGACTTGTAAAGGACATCTCTCCCACGGTGATCAGATCGCCGATTCCGGTATCGGCAACCAGCTCCTTCAGATATTCATGGACATGAGGCCCGTCCGAATAGAACCGTCTGCCGTCCCCTTCGTTATCATCCTCGAAGATTTCCGGCTTGGAGATCAGATTGACCACGTCGAAGCGAAAGCCCTTCACGCCTTTTTTCTTCCAGAAACGGATCACTTCTTTCAGTTCTTCCCTTACTTTCGGGTTCTCCCAGTTCAGATCCGCCTGTGTCACATCAAACAGATGCAGATACCATTTTTTCAGAGACGGCACATATTCCCACGCAGAACCTCCAAACTTCGACTGCCAGTTTGTGGGGGGCGTATCCGCCCCTCCATCTCTGAAAATATAGTAATCCATATAGTCCTTCTCGCCTGCGAGGGCTCTTTGAAACCATTCGTGGCGGGTGGATGTATGGTTGAATACCATGTCAAGCATGAGCCCCATCCCGCGTTTTTCCGCCTCCCGGATCAGTTCCTCCACATCTTCCATCGTCCCGAAAAGCGGATGAATCTTCCGGTAGTCTTCCACATCGTATCCGTTGTCGTTCAGCGGTGATACGAAAAACGGCGTGCTCCAGATCAAGTCGACTCCCAGGCTCTGAATGTAATCCAGTTTTTCAATCACTCCCCGAATGTCGCCGACCCCGTCATGGTTGCTGTCATAAAAAGACTTTGGATAAATCTGATAAATGGTGCTTCCTTTAAAATCTGCCATCTTTGCTCCTCTTACTCAAATACTGCTACTGCTGTCTTTTTTGCTTCTCCCCGTATGCCTGTGATAAACCGGATATTTTTTGCATTTCCCGGTTCTGTAATAATGCAGACCGTAGTATCCGGGTGGCCTGCTGCTCTGATCTTTGCTCTGTCAAACCGGATCAGCGGCGTTCCTGCCGATACCTTCTGTCCCTCTGATACAAGATACTCGAACCCGTCTCCCTGCATATCTACCGTATCAATCCCGATATGGAGCAGGATTTCTGTTCCGTTATCCAGCGTAAGTCCGCAGGCATGCCTGGAATCCTGCATCAGCACGCTGACCACTGCGTCCACGGGCGCATACAGCGTGTCATTTTCCGGAACCATTGCAAGGCCTTCTCCCATGATACCCTCGGAAAATACGCCGTCACCCACTTCTTCTAACTCAATGACTCTGCCGGTCAGAAAAGCTTTTAATTCTATTTTACTCTGCTCTCTGCTTCTTTCCCCGGAAGCCGCAATGTCTGCTGCCATTTCCTCCAGATCCTTTGCAGGCACCCCGCTCTTTTTGTCAGACGCGGTTTTTTTCTTTCCTGCAATCACCGTTAATACAAACGGAATCACAACTGCAATGACCATACAGACCGCAAATCCGGCCATGGAGTCCGGACGGATGGAAAGGATCCCCGGCAGTCCGCCCACGCCGATGGCATTGGCGGTAGTTCCCATTGCCACGCATACAACCGCGGCGCAGGCCGAACCGATCATGCCGCACACAAACGGAAACACATGTTTTAAGTTAACACCAAAGATCGCCGGTTCGGTAACACCCAGATAACAGGAGACACATGCCGGCACATTTACTTCCTGCGCCTGTGCATCTTTTCTCTGAAGCGCAATCATACCGAGAACCGCAGACCCCTGCGCAATATTGGACAGAGCAATCATGGGCCACAGCATGGTTCCTCCGTAATCTGCGATCAGCTGCAGATCAATGGCATTGGACATGTGATGAAGTCCGGTAATGACCAGCGGCGCATACACAAATCCAAATACGGCGCCAAAAATTACCTTTGCAGGTCCTGTAATCCCCGCGTAGACGATGGCAGAGATGGCAGAACCGATCTTCCAGCCAATGGGTCCCAGTACAAAGTGCGCCGCCATGACCGCCAGTACCAGGCTGCAGAACGGAACCACGATCATGGACACCACCTGGGGCGTAATCCTGCGGAAAAATTTTTCCAGATAGACCAGCATGAACGCCGCCAGAATCGCCGGCAGCACCTGCGCCTGGTATCCGATCATATTTACTTTAAAATATCCAAAGTTCCATACTGGTATGTCTGCCGCCGCTGTTCCCGCCACTGCATAGGCATTCAGAAGCTGACCGGATACCAGCGTCAGACCGAGAACGATCCCCAGCATCTGCGTAGTGCCCATTTTCTTTGTGACGGACCAGCAGATTCCCACCGGCAGCATATGAAATACCGCTTCTCCGATGAGCCATAAGAAACTGTCGATTCCCGCCCAGAACTGGCTGATGTCGCACAGCGTCCTGGTTCCGTTTTCGAACAAGTACATACTGTCGATGCAGTTCCGAAATCCCAGAATCAGACCGCCGGTGATGATTGCCGGAATCAGCGGGGCAAAGATCTCCGCCAGCGCCGTGATCATTCTCTGCAGTACGTTCTGGTTCTGCTTTGCCGCATTTTTTACTGCGTCTTTGGAGACTCCTTCGATCCCCGACACCGCAATAAAGTCATTGTAAAAATCCGATACCGTATTTCCGATGATCACCTGAAACTGTCCGGTCTGCGTAAAACTGCCCTTTACCACTTTCATGGCTTCAATCTTCTCAATATCCGCCTTTTTCGGATCGTTGAGTACAAATCTCATCCGTGTCATACAGTGTGAGACTGCGGCGATGTTTTCCCTGCCGCCCACATGCTGCAGCAGTTCTTTTGCGTCTTCTGCGTATTTACCCATTTCCCTTCCTCCTGCGTCTTCTCTTCGTTTTCAGTTATCTTGTTCAAACAAGTTGTTATGTATGATATATACCACACTTGTTTGAACATGTCAATCCCTGTTTTAAAATTTGTTTAAACAAGTTTGAAGACGCTTTTTGATACCCATTTTTAACGTTCCGGTACTCTTGACTTTCTTCCATTCTGAATTATAATAATATCAGATGTTTAAACAGGCGGGAGGTTGACTGACAATGCCAAAAGCGAAATATGCAGAAATATATAAAGATCTGAAAGCCAGGATCGAAGCCGGGGAATATGAATTTCAGGAACTGCTGCCGTCAGAAAACCATCTGATCCTCACCTATGACTGCTCCCGCAATACCATACGCAGAGCCATCAGCGCCCTGGTCACAGACGGCTATGTGCAGACCATGCAGGGAAAAGGCGTCCGCAACATTTTCCAGCCGACCCTTAAGACCTCTTTTACCATTGGAGGAATCGAATCCTTTAAAGAATCCGCCGTCCGGAATCACCAGACACCCAGAACGGAAGTCCTGTGTTTTACAGAAATCACGGCAG
>ERZ778510.939-NODE-939-length-20989-cov-4.642400_pt1 | contig 20989 bp, 20 predicted proteins | sample MGYA00510348_ERZ778510 | MGnify/ENA primary metagenome ERZ778510 (study PRJEB29527, sample SAMN07138969) | mouse gut metagenome | material: feces | host: mouse | place: China:Nanjing | collected 2016-01-25 ... | reverse complement strand
CCATAAGTGTCCATCCAGCTTCCGCAGTCTTCACCGCCTCCGCCTTTTTTCCGCCTGCTCATGCCGCCCCGCCTCCTTCACTGCTTCCGGAAGCGTCTCCTGCTTTCAGGAGCAGCTTCTTCTGCTGAGACTGTTTCAGACAGGACAGAAGATGTTCACGGAGAAACTTGGGATTTTCTCCCGCCTGGATTCCCATAATTCCTTCGATCACCGTCATACAGTATAACTCTTCTTCTGCCTGACGCACACGAAGTTTTTTCGCAATCGGCTGAAAAAACAGATTTGCAAAAAGACTGCCGTAAAAGGTCGTAATCAGCGCCACACTCATATCCTGTCCCAGTGTGCTGGCTCCGCCGCCGCCTTCCAGGTCCATACCTTTCAGCATGTTGATCAGACCGACCAGCGTACCAACCATACCGAATGCAGGACAGTAGGAAGATGCCTTTTCATAAAGTCCTGCGGCCTCATCATGTCTTGCAATCATGTCATCCATCTGTTTTTCCAGCATGGTGCGCACCTTATCCGGATCATTCGCATCCACAATCATCAGAACGCTCTGTTTCAAAAAGGGATCTTTGATCTCCTCTGCTTTCTCCTCCAGAGCAAGCAGACCGCTCTGCCTTGCCAGCATTGCCAGATCCACCAGCTCATCCACCAGCTTCGGGATTGCAAATTTCTTTCCTCTGGTCAATACCATCAGATGCTTCGGTATATCCTTCAGTATCCGAAACGGATAACTGGCCAGAATCGCCGCAACTGTTCCTCCCAGCACCAACGCCAAACTCTGCGGATCCCAAAAGTTTCCGAGCTTTGAGACAGTAATTCCCCATACGACCAGTGCCATTCCCAGCACGATACCGAGAAGCGTTGTTATATCCATTTTCATTCCTCCTTGCTCTGTATCAGCAATTTGTTATTTATCTCTGACATCCGGCCTGATACAGCTTTGATAAAAGCCTCTTAACTGCTCCATCACGGATTCTGCCGTATCTTTCACCAGATAGTAATAGCCGTTCATCATCTTGATCTTTGTCTCCGGTATGGATTCCATCGACTCGATCTGCAATATATTCAAATAAAGCACTTCACCACTCAACCGCGTTACCCTGATCATGTCTCTTCTACCACCTTCCGCACTCCATGCAGGTACAGAACCATAGGAGGAGCTTTGCTCCTCCATATGAATCCTTGCCTTACGGGCCCCACGGGCCCGATCCATGATTTTCTGGTCGGCGCTGCGTCTTTTACGCCATATCATTAACGTTTCATATTAATGAGGTCTGAAAGGATCTCGTCACTTACCGTGATAATCTTGCTGTTGGCCTGGAAGCCTCTCTCTGCCATGATCATCTCGGAGAACTCTACCGCCATGTCCACGTTGGATGCTTCGAGGTAACCGGGCATGAGGGAAGCACGGTTGGAACCGGGAGCTCCGGCACTACAGATACCCGTATTATCATTTTTGGAAGTCTTATAATAATTGCTGCCATCTTTTGACAAACCTTCCTGATTTTGGAAGGTCATAACAGCAACTGTACCAATTGTAATTGTTCTGGACTCTCCGTTTATAACTACAGTTGCCTCAACGTTACCCGCCTTATTGATTTTAATATCCGTAGCTTCTAATGCATCTGCAGGATTTCCCGAGTCTATAATATCACTAGCGACAACATTCCAGTTCGTTTTATCTGCAACACCAGCGGGAATACGCAAAGCCTGCAACGGAGTAGTATCATTTGGTGCTGCTGAACCTCTGAATCCATAGATAAAATTACCGTTTCCATCAACAATATATCCGTTACTGTCTACTTTAAACTGTCCAACTCTTGTATAATCAAAATCAGCTGCCTTAAGATCATCCGAACCTCTTCCCACGCCACCTGTTTTTTTCTCGTGACTGGTCACAAAAAAACCATTCCCGTCAATGGTTGCCGAGAAGCCGCCCACATAGGTTGGTGTACTTGCCGCCATATCTATGGAAATCGTACCCATCAGGGAACCATAACCATACTGAGCCGCGTTAACACCACCAGTATTTTCTGTACCATTAGTAGACGGATTCGCTGACTGATACATCGTATCCTTAAAAGTATAGCTCTGTGATTTATAACCAACCGTATTAACGTTGGCGATATTGTGTCCGATCACATCCAGTTTGTTCTGGTGAGCCCGAAGGCCGGAAACGGCTGAATCCATTGCTCTTAACATATATTTTACTGTCCTTTCTTTTCCATTCTTCCGTCCATATGTCCGCCTGTCAGTCAGGCAGGCAGACTGAAGCATCCTCATACGAGGGCCTGCTACATCAGGACGGCGCTGTCAATATTAGTGAACACACGTTCTCTCATGTCGCTCTGAGACATGGTAGTAACGACTGTATTATTGGGTACATTCACAATGAACACACCCTGAGCACCGATCACAGCCACATCCCTGGCGCCTTTTTTTCTGGCACCTTCTACGGCATGCTCCAGATTGCTCATCAGCTGACTGTCCACAGCGATTCCCCGTTCATTCATACGTTTTGCGGCATGTTTGGAAAAATTCAGGCCCTCCCTGGCACTCTCCTGGAGCAGTTTTTCAAATGATACCTGGTTCCCGCCAGTCTGCGACGTGTTCGTTTTCCTGCTGCCGGCGCCGGCATGCCCATTTTCCAAACGAGGAACTCCGTTCATCTCCATATGTATTCCTTTCTTCCAAAAAAACCTCTGTCCGTCTGCAAATCATGCATCCCGGACAACTCCTTCTTTTCCTTTCCTAGACTGTAGCGCCCGCTACTGCGGCTGCACCTTCATCGGCACCTTTGTTCTCGTCCGTTTCAGACGGGTCGCCAGTTTCTTTTGACGCTTCCGAAGATCCTGCCGTCTCTCCTGCAGCATCTGTCGGATTCTTCACTCCTTCCGTTCCATCTGCAGCATCCGTCGGGTCTTTCGCACCGCCGCTTCCTCCTGCGACATCCGTCGGATCCTTCGTTCCTTCTGTTTTGTCTCCGGATTCTCCGTCACTGCCTTCGACTTTGTCCGGATCTTCCAAATTCTCTCCAGAACCATCTTCATCCGTAAAAGGATTCGGAATCTTGCCCACACCAACCAGATAGGACATAACATATATCTTACTGTCTCCCTCCAGTTTGAACGTGGGAATACCGTCGACAAAGCTGACGTATTCCACTTTTCCGTATTTGACGTCTGTCGGAATCTCTATGCCGCCCACTTCTTTTGTGACCATTACCGTTACGTCCTGCCCCAGCAGGCTTCCTGCATAGGTCTGAGTGGTAGTCGCCGTATTCGCTTTCATGGCATCGGTCATGGAGCTCATGGCCTGCATCATGCCCATCTGCACCATCTGTGCCATCATCTCACTGTTGTCCATGGGATTGGTTACATCCTGATTCTGAAGCTGCGCCGCCAGAAGCTGGAAGTAATCCGTCATGGACAGTGTGTTCCTCTCATTGGACTCTACCGTATAACTTTGATAGTTATATGCATCGGTAGTTCCGCTGACTGTAATACCTGCCATTCGTTCATTCTCCTAACATTTTGTAGCTGTTTACACAAGTCCCAGCCGAAGCTGCTGCATAAAGGAATCCGTCTGCGGCTGCTTCTCCTGCCTGTGCTGCTGTCTCTCCTGCTGCTGACCGCCGCGGCCGCTTTGTTCCTGTGCTTCTTCTCCAGGTTCTTTCTGCGGCTGTTCCGTATAGATGACCGTCTCTTCTCCCGTATGCTCCTTTAAGATCGATGCGATCTCAGACGCCTTCTGGCTTAAGAGCTCCAGCGTTTTGGGATTGGACGCCATCACGGACACCATGGTCCTTCCCGCCTCATACTCCAGACGGATGGTCAGCTTTCCAAGCGAAACAGGTTCCAGTTCCACCGTCAGCACCTGACTGTCGCCCGGCTTTCCGGCAACCACTGCTTTTCCAAGTTCCTGAGGCAGTTCCTCCACGGTGGATTTCACCGTATGCTCTCCCGCCTGAAATTCCGGCTGTGATGCATTCTGAGGATGTGCCGCCTGAACCGGCGCTTCTGCTGCCTGCATGGGCACTGTCTGATCAGGCTCCTGCACGGACAGCTCACTTCGGAAAGATTCTTCCTGATTTTGGCCGGCATCTTTCTTCTCTGATACTGCCTGCGTGTTCCAGGGCCGCTGCTCTGTCACCGTTCCTTCATGCTGTTCTTCTTTGGGAAGCACAGCCGTATGTTCCGGAACTTCTGCCTTCACCGCATCCGCTTTTGCATCTGCAGCGCCAATGTCCGTTTTGACTGTCTTCACAGCTTCCGCTTTCACCTCCGGCTTTACAGCTTCTGCTTCCGGCTGCCCGGGCAGTGCAGATACTTCCGCTAAAACTTCTCCGGATTTCTGATTCACTTCGGGAACAACCGTATCCGCCATCTCCGTATCCGCCATCTCCGTATCCGCCATTGCCATGATCTGCTGATCAGCAACTGCAGGCTCTGCAATCTGGACAACTGCCTGCTGAAGGATACTCTGCTGAAGCTCCATCTGTACAAGATCCGGAAGTTCTTCCTTCCCATCCGGCTCTTCTGCCGGCTCCTCCACCTGCTCTTCTACAGCTTCTTCTGTCTGCTTTTCTTCCGGTTTTCCGGTATTGCACGCATCTTCTGTCTTTCTGGCGTTCCCGGCATCTTCCGGCTTTCCGGCAGATTCCTTCTGCTGCAGGAGCCTGACGAAGTCATCCTTCGTATCCTGAACACGGTTCTGTACCCGGCGCTGTATGCCCGATGAAGCCGGCATACTGGCCTGCACCTGCATGTTCACAATCTTCTCCATTCAGTTCCTCCTTTCTTTTTGATTGTTTTATCTATAATCAACAGCATAAAAACTGTGATTACCCATTTTATGTATCAGCCTCTGTGCTGATGTCTCATCCGTATGGCCGCACTGGAAACAAATTCTTCAATAAATGTCTCATCTGCCCTGGCCACCGCTTTCTGATATTCCCTTAATTTTCGGTCTTTTAATTTTTCATATCTCGAGGTATCCACTTTTGCCTCGATCACTTCCTGCTTTTTCTCATTTTCCTGTTTTTTCAGAACGTTCAGACGTTCTTTCTCTTCATCAATGATCGTCTCCATCCGGCCGATGCACATATCAAACAGCCGGTAATTCTCGATTGTGGCCCCTTCTGTCTTGATCTGATCAAACCCGCTCTCATAACCTGTAAGCTCTCTTTTCAGTCCTCTGATCTGCTCCTGCTTTCTGTTCACATTCTGCATGATCGCTGCATGCTCTGTTTTCAGATTGTCAAGCACCTGTGTCTTATAGTCCAGCACTGTCTCCAGTCTGTACGCAAACCTCTTCAACCCGCCTCATCCTCCGTTATCATCCTGCAATCGCCTCCATAATCCGCAGTGTATCCTCATAAGAAAAACGTTCTCCGATTTCCTGACGCAAAAAGGCGTTGATATCATTGATCTTCGTAACCGCTTCATCAAGCGCCGGGTTCGTACCCCTTTTATAGGCCCCTATGGAAATCAGATCCGAATTCTTCTGGTAAAGCCCGAGAAGATTCCGCATTCTCGAAGCTGCTTTCTGATGCTCCGGCGGTACGATCTCCACCATCAGTCGGGAAATGCTGGCTCCGATATCAATAGCCGGAAAATGATTTTCATTGGCAAGCTGTCTGCTCAGCACAATATGTCCGTCCAGAATACCTCTTACCGTATCCGAGATCGGCTCGTTCGTATCATCGCCTTCCACCAGTACAGTATATACACCTGTGATGGAACCTGTGTCAAAATTTCCGCTGCGCTCCAGAAGTTTTGGAAATTCTGCATAGATTGAGGGGGTATATCCTCTTGCAATGGGCGGTTCTCCGATTGCAAGGCCGATCTCACGCTGCGCCATTGCGTAGCGGGTCAGGGAGTCCATCATCAAAAGCACATCATAGCCCTGATCTTTAAAATACTCCGCAATGGTCGTCGCCACCAGCGGACATTTCATACGGAGCATGGCAGGCTGATCCGATGTTGCAACCACCAGAACCGAACGCCTCATCCCTTCTTCCCCCAGGTCTTTCTCGATAAATTCCAGTACCTCTCTTCCACGCTCTCCCACCAGTGCGATCACATTGATGTCTGTCTTTACATTTTTGGCGATCATTCCCATCAGGGTACTCTTTCCCACACCGGACCCGGCAAATATCCCGATTCTCTGCCCTTTTCCGATGGTGTTCAGACCGTCGATCGCCTTAACGCCGAATTCCAGACGTTCCCGGATCGGAGGACGTGCCAGCGGATTGATATAAGGACTGTTGACCGTATAATACCGGACTGACTGAAACGGGTCTTTTCCGTCGATCGGATCCCCGAGGGCATTGATAATTCTGCCCCGCAGGAAATCCCCCACCGGCACTTTCAGACGGCGTCTGGTGTTCCTTACAAAGCTGCCGGATGCAATGCCGCTTGTAGCCTCATAGGTCATCAGCTGAATCTTTCCATCCTTAAAGCCTACAACCTCCGCCGGCATCTGGCGGTTCTGCTCCTCATTGTAGATCATGACGATATCGCCGATGCTGGAACGGCCGCCGGACGCTTCCATGGACATTCCCACCACATTTTCAATTTTTCCAATATGGCTGATCGTCTCCGTCTTGCTGATCAGCTGCGGTATCTTCTCAAACATAAACTATACTCTCACATTTTCCAGGATATCCTTGATATTCTCGATCTGTGTATTGACGCTTACATCCACGATCTCCTCCGGCATCTCAATGATGCAGCTGCCGTTGTCCTCCTTATCCATGACAATGAACTTGATATTGTCAGACAGGTGGGACAGTTCATCAATGATATCCGCATCCGCTTCCATCATCATGTCATAATCGCTTTTATTTATGTAAATCTTTACCCATTCCGTCTTTTTCAGTTTTTCCGTAGCGGATATGATCATCTGCCGGATCACTTCTCCGCTGGAACGAAGGCTGATCTGGATCACCTTCTCACCGATCGCAATCGCACAGTCCTTCAGCTCGTCCAGATAATTCTTCAGGCACCGTTCCTTGGCTTTCTCCACGGAAGCAAGCGCAGTCTTCATGTCTTCCTGGAACGCCAGAAGTTCCTTCTCATATGCCATCCGGCACTCGCCTTCGGCACGTCTGCGGCTTTCCTCATAACCGGTATTGTAGCCTGCCCGGTAGCCTGCCTCCCTTGCCGCCTCAAATTCTTCCTCTGCCCGTTTTCTGGCATTCTCCAGCAGATCGTCCGCTTCTTTTCTGGCTTCTTCCAGAATCTTCCGGGCCTCCGATCCGATTTCGTCGACGGACTCGGCCGCATCCGGGGATTCCCCGGAAAAAACAGCCGGATCCTCCCCTGAAAAATCTCCGATTGCCCTTCCCGCTTTGTCCACCCTTGGAAAGACAGCCGCTTCGGGAGATTTTCTGCTCCTCATGACTTCCTCAGGAGGTATGTAAGGCTCAATCAGGCCCACATTCGACATGCCCGAGCGTTTGATGACACGACTAGATAATGATGTCGTCGTCCTCTCCTCCCTTCTTGATGATTACTTCTCCCTGCTCTTCCAGATGACGGATCACATTTACAATACGCTGCTGCGCTTCTTCCACATCCTTCAGCCTTACATTGGAAGTAACCTCCATATCGCCGCGGACCGAATCCGCCATACGTTTGGACATATTGTTGAAGAAAGTTGCCTTCATATCCTCGGAAGCATTCTTGAGGGCGAATACCACATCCTTGGTGTCCAGATCCCGGACAAAACGCTGTACCGAGCGATCGTCCATGTCGAGAATATTTTCGAACACGAACATCTTGTCGCGGATGTCCTGAGCCAGATCCGGATTCGATTTGCCCAGCTGGTCGAACACCTTCCGCTCTGTACTGCGGTCAATATTGTTCATCATATCCGCAACAAAATCAATACCGCCGACGCTCATATTATCTTCGCTGGTAATGATCGTCGCAAACTTGCGCTTCATCTCCTCTTCCACAATCGCAATTGCTTCCGGAGACACGCGGTCCATGTGAGCCATGCCTTCAATGACGGCAATCCGCTTCTCGTCCGTAAGCTGCTCCAGAATCTGCGCAGCCTGCTCCGGTTCCATATACGCCATGATCAGTGCGATCACCTGCGCACGCTCATTCTGCAAAAGCGACAGGAGCGCCTTGGGATCGCCTTTCATAAAGAAGTTAAACGGTCTGGACTGCAGAGTCTTTGACACTTTTTCCAGAAGATTTCTCGCCGTTGATTCGCCAAACGCCTTCTCCAGGACGTTTCTTGCATAATCAAGACCGCCGTCTGTCATCATCTTATGTGTCAGACAAAGCTTATAGAACTCATCCAGTGTCGCTTCCACCTGATTATTATTCGTCTTCCCCAGCTTTGCTACTTCATATGTAAGATCCTCTATATCCTCCTCATTCAGATATTTATAGATCTGAGAAGCCCTGTCAGCCCCCAGAGACACTACTACCAGTGCCGCCTTACTTTTTACATCCATCAAAACATCACTGCTATTTGGAGTGTTTTCGGCCGGAGCCCCTGTTTCTGCCATCTGTCTCCTCCTCTCCCCTGAGCCAGCTCTGTACCAGCTTTGCAGCAATCTGCGGATTCTGGTCTACAAATTCCGCAATATTCTGCTTCAGGCGCATACTTTTCTGCATCCGCAGATTCATGATCTCTTCGCTGTTCATATCATCTTCATCGTCCAGACCCCCTGCCCCCAGAGGACCGCCGGATCCGGTTTCATCAAGCCCCAGGTCACTGGCAGAGAGCTGATCTCCGCCTTCAAAATCTGCATCCTCAGGCTCGCTGTCCTTCTTTTTGCGTCTTCTGCGCAGCAGCAGGAAGAGAATCAGCAGAAGCAGCAGAAGGACACCCGCCACAATCGCAATCAGCAGCGGAAGCGGAATCAGAGTGGTAATGACTCCCAGCGTGTCTTCCGGCGGGTTGAGAATCGGTTCCTCCTCTTCCGTCGGCATTCCCGGATCCCGTATAATGGTGATCTTGTCATTCGCCTCCGTTACCGGAATTCCTGCTGAATTTGCCACCAGTCGGTACAGATCCTCCTGCGGCACGCTTGTGTTATCGGTCAGAATGATCACGCCGACAGACACATCCTCCAGAATTCCCGGATCTACCTGTCTCTGTTCCTTTATTACATTATACAGCCACTCTCTGGAAGCGCTGCCGTCGTAGTAGCTGTCTGTCTCCTCCTCGTCGCCGTCCTCATTGGTATATCTCGGCGTATCTGCATTGGACTCTGTCCCTGCCACGCCTCCGGCTTCATTATTATACGCCTGAGAACTTTCATTCACCAGTTCTTCACTTTCCAGAAGCCCGGTCTTGTCTTCTTCGCTGATCTTCTCAGGAGTGGAATACTCTGTGCTCTCCTGAATCAGCTTTTCCATGTTGAGGGTGCCCTTTACCGAGACTGCCACGCTCCCTGTACCATAGAGCTTCTCCAGTACATTCCTGATGTTGGCGGCAATGCTGGTCTCTACCATAGAAGTCAGGCTGTTCAGGTCCGTTGCCGCAGAACCGCTGCCGGAAGAGCCTCCCACTTCCAGCATCGTCTCCCCATCCAGCACGACGACTTCCGCAAAATTCATACCGCGCACAGAATGGGCAACCAGATTCTTCACTGCCTGCGCCTTGTCTTCTGTCAAAACACTTCCATTCTGCATGGTAATCACAACCGAAGCAGATGCACCCTGCGTTTCATTATCTTCCAGTACGTATCTCTGTTCGGACGCCTCCGCAATATTTACCCTTGCCTCCTGAACTCCTTCAAAGGAACGTATGGTTGCACCCAGACGATCCTGCAGCTCATACAATGTGATCTGTTTCTTATCAGACTCCGTAGTCATAAGTCCGGTATTGTCCAGATACATGTCATATGCAAATCCATTCTTCGGATATCCCTGGGACAAAAGCGTTACTCTGGTAGTCTCCACTACCGCTTCCGGCACCCGTATGGTTCCATCCGAAGCATTATACTTGAAATCAATTTGCTGGTCCTGGAGCAGCGAGCCGATCTGCTGCGCTTCCTCCTGACTGAGACCCGAAAACAAAACACTGTAATCATTATTCTGCCCGAAAGTAAGCACAAGAATTGCAATCAGAGCAATTCCGACCGTTCCGGCCACAATTCCCAGTACAAGCCTTCGGGTTTTTTCTGACATTTTCTGCCAGCTTTCCTTTATATTCTGCACGTTTTCATCCAACCTTCTGCCATTTAATTAAAACCGATTAAAAGCACACATTCCCATGTGACTCCCCATTCATGCCTCACGGAAAGTGAACAGGAAATCACATCCGACTGTTCTGCCGCACACTCTGAAAATCAGACATTGATTTTGATCAATTCATTATATGCTTCCAGTGTTTTATTCCGAAGAGTAATCAACACATCAACCGTCAGTCCTGCTTTTGCCTCGGCAATCGGCAGCGTATGTACATCATCAATCTGTCCCGTAGCCAGAAGATACTGCTTCAGCTCCACATCCTCCTGAGTCTCACGGACCTGATCCACCGCATTTTTAAACACATCACCAAAGAGCGACAGCTGATCATTCGGCTGTCCTTTGGTTCTCTGACTTGCAGCATCTCCTGCATTGCCAATATTCCCTATATTTCCCCATGCGGACATAGGGGTGATAAATTCCGTCTCCATAGTTCTTCTCCTCTTTCCTTACATCTGCTTCAAAAACTCCGTTCTGACAACGGACCGTCCCCATATCAATACAGAATCTCCGAAACCTTAAAACGTACGTGCAACACTCTTCAGACGGCTGATATCATTGCTCAGAGAGTTCAGCATATACTGATACTCATAAGCCGTGCGTACCAGCTGAACCTGCTCCTGATCCATATCGACGTTGTTGCCGTCCAGTCTGGTTGTTTCAGACCGGGTCGTATGAATACGCAGTCTGGACGAATCGATTGCCTGTGCTACCGCCTCTCGCGGCGAGCCCGAAGCACTGGCCTCCGACAGCCTCCTGCTTAGTTCGTCCTCGAATGTGATGTACTGTGACTTGAACCCTGGAGTGTCCACATTGGCAATATTGTTCAGTGTTACAGTCTCTCTCGTCCATAAATAATCCAGCATCTTCTCTGTCAAGGAAACACCATTTCCGTATATACCCGACATACCTGTCCCTCCTAAAAACTTTCTTTTATCCTTCAGTATATTCAGCACCCTGTCAAAATAGTTCTGTTCAGATGCAATTATCGTTCCCTACCATCATACCATTACTGACACACAAAATCAAGAAAAGGAATTATTTTTTTGTGTTTTTTATGTGTCTTTTGCAGAATTTTGACGCGCTTCCTTCCATCTTTGTTATATACTGCCAATAAAATGTAATATTACCTCTCCGTTGGAAAAATCAGGGACAACGAACGCTGTCATTTTCGATTGCCGTTCCCTGCAAAATCAGGAAATACACGGCTGCCCGCAGACAAAGAGACCCACAGTCTTTATTCTGCGGGTCTCTTTCCTGTAGTTGTTTAAAAATCAGTCTTAATTTTTCAGTTTGAAGCTTCCGATCAGCCTCTTCAGAATCTGAGCCTGGCTTGCAAGTTCTTCACTGGCAGCCGCACTTTCCTCAGATGTGGCAGAGTTGGACTGAACCACCGTGGAGATCTGAGTGATACCATCCTTGATCGTGTTGATCGCAAGCTCCTGCTCTCTGGAAGCGTCTGAGATCTTCCTGATATCTGCAGTTACGTTCTCCGCCCCGGCCACTACAGAATCCAGAGATTCCTGTGTCTTTCCCGTCAGAACAGAACCGTTTTCCACTACCTGGAGCGTCTTTTCAATCAGCTCGGTAGTATCTTTGGCAGCATCTGCACTCTTTGCAGCCAGATTACGCACCTCATCCGCAACAACCGCAAAGCCTTTCCCTGCGCTGCCTGCCCGTGCAGCTTCCACCGCCGCATTCAGGGCCAGAATATTGGTCTGGAACGCAATATCCTCAATCGTCTTGATGATCTTGCTGATCTCACTGGAGCATGCATTGATCTGGTTCATCGCCTCTGCCATCTCCTGCATCTGTTGATTGCAGACCGTGATGCTTTCGCCTACCACTTCTGCCTCTCTGTTGGTAGAAGCAGCCGTCTCTGCGTTATTATTGATCTGCTCCGTAATACGCTCCACCATCTGAAGCAGATTATCCACTTCAGAAGCCTGCTCCGTTGCTCCCTGTGCCAGGCTCTGCGCGCCGACAGCTACCTGATTGGCCCCCGAATCCACCTGATTGGCAGAAACATGAATCTGAGACAGTGTCTGATTCAGCTGCTCGCTGATCGTGGTGATAGAAGTCTGAATCTGAACAAAATCGCCGATATAGGAAATCTGACTTTCTTTTCCAAGATCGCCTCCGGCGATGCCGTCCAGCACCTCCGAAATGTCCGTTATATAAAGCTTCAGGTTTTTAACAGAAGTATTCAGCGCATCTGCAAGCTGGCCAAGCTCATCCTGGCTCTTCACTTCGATCTGGAAGCCCAGTTTCCCCTGTGCAAGCTCCCTGCTGGACTCCGTAATGTTTCTGATCGGCACAAGAATCCGCCGGATCACCAGTCCGACCAGCAGACCATTCATGATCAGAATCAGCAGAAGAACCACCAGGCTCACAACCTCTGTCACATTGATGGAATTTCGAAGGCTGTTCTGATTGTCCGCAACCTGATTTTCCGTGATCTCTGCCACCTCATCCAGAATCGACACGAGCTGATCCACATTTGCCTTGACAACATTCAGATACATATCCCTTGCCTGTTCCGGGTCCTGTGCATTCAGATCAAGAACCGTCTGCGCCGACTCATGGATGGCCTGATGAATGGGCTTCATCTCTTCGATCAGTTCCAGAATTCTGCTGTCCACACCCGACAGATCCGAACTGTAAAACCAGTTGCCCAGTACACAGGTGCGGTAATCCTTACTGCCTGTAAATTCCGTCCCCATGGAAACAGCCGAGCACAGATTTTCAACCCAGCCGTAATGAGCCTTCTGTGCAGTCAATACCAGTGCATGAATGTCCACCGACTGTTCCATATCCTTTGTATAGGATCTGCTTGCATTCAAGCTGGTCACTGTTACCACCCCGCTGATGATCACTGCCAGAAACACCAGGGCAACACGTATCAAAACTTCCTGTTTTATTGTGCGCTTCATGTTCTCTCCTTAATCCCTCTCATGCGGTCATACACATTGAGAATGTTCTGTTTTCTATCAATTATTGAACTGCGGATGTTCAGCAAGTCATTAATACTTGTCGTTTCCGCCATAGGATATATTCATATCCATACCATAGTCCGGCTCGTAGGAAGATACCCCGGACGAAACGCTGGGTGCCGCATAGCTGCTGTCTCCTTCCAGCCGGAACTTTCTCACCAGTTCGCTCAGAATCTGTGCCTGTCCGGAAAGCTCCTCGCTGGCTGCGGCGCTCTCCTCTGCCGTAGCCGAGTTGGTCTGCACCACGCTGGAGATCTGATCAATACCGACGGTAATCTGCGAGATGGACTCTGCCTGATTGGTAGCCGCTCTTGCAATGGCATCCATCATGCTGCTTGCTTCCTGAATATCTGAAATCACATCCTGCAAAGACTGTGCCGTCTCATCTGCAATATTCTTTCCGTTTTCCACTGCCTGAAGAGAATTCTCGATCAGGGCAGCCGTATTCTTGGATGCTTCTGCTGATTTGCTTGCCAGGTTGCGTACTTCATCTGCCACAACGGCAAACCCCTTGCCTGCCGCTCCTGCCCTTGCCGCCTCTACCGCTGCATTCAGTGCGAGGATATTGGTCTGGAATGCAATATCTTCGATCGTCTTGATGATCTTTCCGATCTCGCCGGAGGAAGAATTGATATCCGCCATTGCCTGAAGCATATCCTGCATACGGTTGTTGCTCTCGCCTGCTTTCTGTCCAACCTGCATGGATTTTCCGCTGGCTTCCTGTGCCTGCTGAGCCGTATGATTGATATTGTTCGATATTTCATTAATCGATGCCGCCAGCTCTTCCACAGAAGACGCCTGCTCGGTAGCACCCTGTGAAAGCGCCTGTGCCCCTGAGGATACCTGGTCGGATCCGGAGGACACCTGAGTTGCCGAACGGTTCAAAGTTGAAAGCGTCTCGTTGAAGGTCTCCCTGATCTTCTTCATGGAATGGAAGATCTTCTCATAATCGCCGATATATGCATCCTGGCTCTGGGAGCAAACCGTAAAGTCGCCGTCTGCCATGGCTCCGAGAACCTTCTCGATATCTGCCACGATGGAGCTGACCTCCTTCGTCACCTTGCGCATGCTGTCCGCCATGGAACCGAATTCATCTCTGGCTTCATATCCCACATCCACGGAAAGATTCCCCTTCACCATTTCCTTCATTGCGGCCTCGATGATTCTTACCGGAGCTGCGATGTTCATACTCAGGCGGAGCGCCAGGAAGACGGTAATGGCAAATGCCACTGCCGCAATGGCAATGCCGAGAGCCAGAAGCCCGCTCAGTTCAAACATCTGATAATCAAAATTCTCCTCACACACGGTCCCAATCTGCGTATACGCCTGGTTCAGAACCTCTGTATACTCTTCCACCACCGGTATGTACTGCTCCTGGATGATCCGAAGCGCCTCTGCATTGCCCGCTTCCGTCCGAAGCGCCATCTGCTCCATAATGCTCTCTCTGACACTGGCATTATTTACCATCAGCGTCTCAAACTGCTTGAGCAGAGTCGTATCTCCTTCATACTCATTGCACAGCTGTTCAACCGCCGCACGGATATCGGAGACATTCTGATTCACGATCTGAGACCTCTGCGTATATTCCTGCTGGTCCGTCGTCTCAACTATGAGCAGCATCTCCTTCAGCGCTTCCTGAAGCTTCACCTTGATATCCTGCACCGTGGTCACTGCAACAAAGTCCTCTTCATAGAAGCTCTGATAACCGGCCTTGGATATGGCAATCCCTGAACAGGTAGCGATCACTGACACCAGAAACAGCGCCAGTATGAGACCAAAGGATACTAGAAATTTAACATTAAGTTTTAGGTTTTTCATCTCAACCCCTCCTTGTAAAAGCTGTCGGATTCGCTTCTCCATATCAGGGAAGCCCGCCGCTATCTTTTAATATGTCGACGCCTTTTCTTCTTTTATAACATGTTTTTAATATTTTTTTCGGTTTTTTTTAAAAACAGGGAACAAATCTCTTATGCATCCTGTATTTCCGCCGATAAATAATCTAGTATGCCATGGCCTGCCATACATTTTTTCACAGTACACAGCAGGCTCTTTGTTTTATGCATTCCTTATTATTAGAAGCGTATGCAGAAACTATATCAAAAAGACAGGTGGTGTTTATAATGGATAACGGTATGGAAGGTATGCTTGATACATACCTCTTCGAGACGAATTCTCTTCTGGACCAGCTTGATGAGATGCTTGTAAAGGATGAGAAGATCGGTGATTTCTCTTCCGATGACGTCAATGAGATCTTCCGCATCATGCATACGATCAAGGGGTCTTCCGCCATGATGGAGTTTGGCTCTCTTGCAAGTATTGCACATCATATAGAAGATTTGTTCTTCTATATCCGTGACAAGGGCATCGATTCTCTGGATCCGGAGCACAAGAAAGAACTGTTTAATCTGATGTTCCGTTCCGAAGACTCCTTAAGAGGACAGGTGGAAAAGGTGGAGAACGGGGAACCCCTGGATACCGATATGGATTCCTTCGCTTCCGAGATTAATCAGTTTCTGAAAAAGATCAGCGGAGCTGCATCGGAAGAACCGGAAGCGGCCGCGCCGGATGCGGGACAGGAAGCTGCCCCGGACAGCCTGTCGCCCGCAGGGAATCTCCCCGCAGACGACAAAGCCATATGTTTCCTGCATGTATTCCTGGACGAAGGAATCGGCATGGAGAATCTGCGCGCATTCATGATCGTAAACTCCATAAGAGAATGTGACGTGGATTTCCGTCACTATCCTTCGGATATGGATTCCAACCCGGATACCTGTGCAGTCATCATTGACGAGGGCTTCTATCTCGCTTTCGAGGATGAAGAGATGGCCGCCAAGGCGGAAGATCTCCTGAAGTCCCAGGGACATATCCGTTCCTATGAACTGATTATGGCTCCGCAGCCGGAACCGGAGCCGGAAGCTCCAAAAGTTCCCGCAGAAGTTCCTTCTCCGGCTCCCGCTCCCAAACCGGAACGCAAAGAGACGCCGCAGAAAGCACCGGCAGCCGGTACGCCGGTCAAACAGAATCTGATCAGTGTCAACCTGACCAAGCTGAACGACCTCATGGATATTGTCGGAGAGATTGTAATTACAGAGTCCATGGTTACCTCCTGCCCCGAACTGGATCAGCTGAACCGGGACAGCTATGACAACTTTATGAAATCCGCCCGCCAGCTGCGCAAGCTGACCGACGACCTTCAGGATCTTGCCATGTCCCTGCGAATGGTTCCCATCTCCGGTGTTTTTCAGAAGATGAACCGTATCGTCCGCGACATGAAGCAGAAGCTGGGCAAAGATGTCCGTCTGACTCTGATCGGAGAGGACACGGAGGTTGACAAGACCATCGTGGACAGCATCCAGGACCCGATCATGCATATGGTCCGCAACTCCATGGACCATGGAATCGAAGATACGGCAGACGAACGTATCGCCGCAGGCAAGAACCCTCAGGGAGAGATCATTCTTTCCGCTACGCATACGAGCAATGAGGTCATTATCTCTATTGCCGACGACGGAAAGGGCATGAATCCCGACCAGATTCTGGCCAAAGCAAGGGAAAAAGGCATCCTTGTGAAGCCGGAAAGTGAATATTCGAAGAAAGAAGCCCTCGGCCTCATCATGCTGCCCGGCTTCTCCACCAATCAGACCGTCACAGAGTATTCCGGCAGAGGCGTCGGCATGGACGTGGTGAAGAAAAATGTGGAAAGCGTCGGCGGCGTTGTCTCCCTCACCAGCGAGGAAGGACAGGGAACCACGTTCTCCATCAAGATTCCTCTCACCCTCTCGATTATGGACGGCATGAAGGTCACGGTGGGACGTTCGATCTTCACGATCCCCATTGCCAATATCCGTCAGTCCTTTAAGATTACGGCGGAAGAGATTCTCTATGATGAGAACGGCAACGAGATGGTGGAACGCATCGGCGGCTTCTATCCGATCGTCCGTCTCCATCAGTTCTATGGTATCGAGACAGAGGTCCTGAATCCGGAAGGCGGCATCCTGATCTGGGTAGAGACCAGCGATCATTCCTTCTGCCTGTTCGTGGATGATCTGATCGGAGAACAGCAGGTGGTGGTGAAACCGTTCCCCGCTTTCCTGAACTGCTTCGAACTTAAGAATTATGGTATCGGCGGCTGTACGATTCTGGGCGACGGCAATATCAGTATCATTCTTGATATTCCAAGCCTGCACACAGCTACCCTTGAAAGCTTTTAGAGACAGGAGGAATAGATATGGCTGAACAAACAACTCCCAATGAGGAGATCTTTGATGCAACAGAGCAGGATGAGATATCTACGGTGGAACGCTGCCTGACCTTTCAGTCCGGCGACCTGATCCTGTATATCAGTACCCGGCATGTGATCGAGATTCTCAATAATTATTCCATCACCAATCTGCCTCTGGTGCCACCTTATATCAAGGGGATCATCAATTTAAGAGGTCAGGTTCTTCCTGTTGTGGATATCCAGATGCGTATGGGCAAATGCGAGGCAGAATGCGGAACAGAGACCTGCATTATTGTCCTTGATATTGACTCTGTCTCTCTCGGAATTATTGTGGATTCTGTCCGTCAGGTAATCGACATCGACCTGAACAATGTGCAGCCGATTCCGCTGAAGCGTCAGCAGAAGCTTCTGGACGGAATGGTAACCATGGAAGATGGAAGTGTCTTCATGTCTGTGGACTGTCAGGCGCTTATCAAAGCGCAATATTAAACGATATGGGGTGATTTAGATGCTGACGCTTACCGATCAGGACTTCCAACGTCTTTATGTATACATTAAGCAGAATTATGGAATTGATCTGAGCAAGAAAAAGCAGCTTATCGTAAGCCGGCTTTCACATACGCTGGCCGCACAGGGGTTCAGGGATTTCAAGGGCTATGTGGATGAGATCCTTTCCGGCCGCGACACGGATATGGTCACGGCCATGCTGAATAAACTGACAACCAACTATACTTATTTTCTTCGGGAAGAAGCACATTTTAAATATTTCCAGGAAATCATTCTTCCGGATCTGGAGAAAAAGCACGCCGCAGACAAGTCCCTTTCCATCTGGAGCGCCGGCTGTTCCTCCGGGCAGGAGCCTTATACAATCTCCATGTTCCTTCTGGAGTATTTTGGTTCAAAATCTTCCCAGTGGGATACCAGAATTCTTGCCACGGATATATCCAACAAGATTCTGGATAAAGCCATCCGTGCCAGCTACCCGGAGGAAAGTATGGAGCCGCTTCCTGCCACATGGAAGACAAAATATTTTGTAAAAACCGGAAACGGCAAGTGTACGGTCTCTCCGGCTCTCAAAAAAAACGTGATCTTCCGGCCATTTAACCTGATGGATCCGATCACTTTCAAAAAAAAGTTTGATCTGATCTTCTGCAGAAATGTAATGATCTATTTTGATCAGGATACAAAAGACGCTCTGGTGCGCCGTTTTTACAACGCAACCGTACCGGGCGGTCATCTGTTTATCGGTCACTCGGAAGGACTGACCAAGAGCACCTGTCCTTATGAGTATATTCAGCCGGCAATTTACAAAAAAACAGCCAGATAGGTTTTATACAGAGCTTTAAACAAGAAAGAAGGTATCCGTTCATGGTCCAGAAGATACGCGTAATGGTAGTAGATGATTCCATGCTCTTCCGGAGCTGGCTGATCAAATGTCTGCAGGAAGACCCGCGGTTTGAGGTGGTTGGATTTGCTGCCAATGCCCTTGAAGCCAAGAGCAAACTTCCCATGCTGAAGCCGGACATTATGACACTGGATATTGAGATGCCGGGGATGACCGGACTGCAGTTTCTAAAGGAAGTACTTCCCGTGCATCCGGTACCCATTATCCTTGTGTCCTCTCTGAATGTGCAGGTATTTGACGCACTGGCCGCCGGCGCGGTAGATTTTGTCCGGAAACCGGAAAGCGAGCCGGGTGCCAGAGAGCGTTTTATCCGCACGCTTCGATCCAAGCTTGCCGTTGGAAAAAATGCGCATCCCCGTCTGCCTTCCCATGATCCGTCAGCCATACTGAACAAGGCAAAGGCGGCGTCTGTCGGCAGTGCGATCAGCAGTTCGGGCGGAATTGGACTGCAGCATACCTTGTCTGCAGCCCACAGAACCGCAGCTGCTCCGGCACATTCCAATGTAGATGTCATTGCCATCGGCGCTTCTACCGGAGGAACCGAAGCAATCCTGGAAGTGGTCCGGCATTTCCCGGCAAAGATGCCCGGAATCGTCATCACCCAGCATATGCCGGCCGGTTTTACATCCATGTATGCAGAGCGCCTGAACCGGATCTGCAATCTTCAGGTCCGGGAAGCCAAACACGGGGACAAAATACAGCCGGGACTGGTGCTTCTCGCCCCCGGCGGTCTGCAGATGCGGGTAGTACGAATGGGCAGCGGCTATGCGGTCACCTGCTCGGATGGGGAAAAGGTCAGCGGACACAAACCCTCCGTGGACGTTCTCTTTGATTCTGTCGCCTCCACTGTGCGCAACCGCGCCATCGGTGTCATTCTCACCGGCATGGGTGCCGACGGTGCCGCAGGCATGCTTCGTATGAGAAAGGCCGGCGCTTACACAATCGGACAGGACAGGGACAGCTGTGTGGTATACGGAATGCCCATGGAGGCCTTTAAAATCGGCGCTGTCTGTATGCAGGCCCCGCTGAATTCCATTCACCATGCGGTGATGGGAAGGCTTGCCAAGGGCTGACAGATCGGTAAAGTGAAAAAGGACCATCGGAACTGATCCGGATGGTCCTTTATTCTGCACCTGTTTATTCTTTTTAAAAAAACCTCTTTATTTTAAAAATCCGTTCACAATCTGTTCTTCTGCTTCCTGCTCTGTCAGTCCCAGCGTCATGAGCTTGATGATCTGCTCCCCTGCAATCTTGCCAATGGCTGCTTCATGAATCAGGCTTGCATCCAGATGGTTCGCATCCAGAGACGGAACGGCATTTACATGTCCCTGATCCATCAGAATCGCATCGCATTCTGTATGCCCGTAGCATGCATTATTTCCGCAGATTCTGGAATGAAACACCTGGCTGGATGTGCCTTTTGCAACCGAACGGGATACCACATCCGCCGTAGAGCCAACGCCATTCAGATCGACCTGAAAATTTGTCTCTGCATACTGATTCTCATGGGTCATGATCTTTTCCTTGATGATCAGAGTCGCTCCGTCCTTCAGATCCGCTTTTGTATCCCGGATTGTGGAATCCACGCCTTTGATCTGGGTGGTCTCCATCTCCATATATCCGTTTTCCTCCATATGGACGACCGTCGTGGGATTCAGGATCCGTTCCCCGGTTCCCTCTCCTTCCCCATAATGCTTTTCCACATATCGGACTTTTGCATTTTTTCCAATATGAAAAGTATGAATCCCGTCGTGCCCGGTATCCTCGCTGCCGCCGCAGTGGATGCCGCAGCCCGCAACAATCACCACATCCGCATCATCCCCGATATAAAAATCATTGTAAACCAGATCTTTCAGGCCGCTCTGGCTGACAATCACCGGAATATGAACACTCTCGTTCTTCGTTCCGGATTTTACGATGATATCAATGCCCGGCTTATCCTTCTTCGTGACAATATCAATATTGGCCGTTGTATTCCTTCCCACAAGCTGGCCGTTATCCCGTACATTGTAGGCCCCCTCCGGTACTGCATGGAGATCCGCCACCTTCTCCAGCATGTGCATCTGTAACTGATCCATTTTTTCTCTCCTATTAAAGTTCCGCATCTTCTCTCTCAATGCCCCGGATCTGGAACCGTTTCCGAATG
>ERZ778510.933-NODE-933-length-21077-cov-142.487680_pt1 | contig 21077 bp, 26 predicted proteins | sample MGYA00510348_ERZ778510 | MGnify/ENA primary metagenome ERZ778510 (study PRJEB29527, sample SAMN07138969) | mouse gut metagenome | material: feces | host: mouse | place: China:Nanjing | collected 2016-01-25 ... | reverse complement strand
TATCATCAGAAGCGTTGCATTTGCCGGGATTGCGGACAAGCTGAAATAAATGGATTGTGCTGCGGTCATCTTCATCAAGCCAAAGGAATGTGAGCATAATATCCTCGGCGCAACCGGGGGTAACACCAATAAAGTGAATATAATTGACGTTCAGTATCTTTGCCATTTCCATTAAAGTGTTGTTTTTGGGAACACGATAGCCGGATTCATACTGTGCGATACGAACATCAGCATTGCGTTCCTCATATCCCAATTTCAAGCCTAGTTCACGCTGTGTCAAGCCCCGGAACGTGCGTATTCTCTTTATCCGTTCTCCTAATACCATAATCATGTGTCCTTTCTGAAAATTAGAGTGATTGTTTTGAGATTATCATGTTACATCTGCTCCACAATTCGTCTTTATATGGAAATATATTTTTATCAATATTTCTTTCAACAAAGCCAGCTTTTTCGTAAAATTGCTTCGCTAATACGTTTTCACTGAAAACATTTAGTTGAACTGCTTTTACGCCGGTTATCTGGAAAGCGTATTGCAGAGCCAGATTCAGCATTTCTTTTCCGTAACCTTTTCCACGTTTGGTTTTATCAACGATAACAAATTTAAGAAAACCAATATTGTCTGCTGTATTGACAGAATAACAGAAGAAGCCTACTGCCTGTCCGCTGTTTTCAGTTGCTACATAAGCACTGTCTGTCCAGTCCATTGCATTTTTCTCTAATAAATCATGGAAAGATTTTTGTGTCATGGGGTATGGTAAAAGATTTGCACACCAAAAAGCATGAGTTCTTTCATCATCAATCCATTTTGATACATATTCGTAATCTTTGTTTGGTATATATGGTCGGATTCTCATAAATGGAATGTCCCTTCTTTAATTATAGGTGGTACACCATAATATATTCTTCCTCGTTCTCCTTTACAATCTCAAAACCAATATTTAAATACATCTTTGTCGCATAATTGGCTTTTTGAACAGAAAGAGAAACCCGACTGTACCCATGTGATTTAAGCAGAGCAAGAATTTCTTTCATCATAGCCGTTCCAATGCCAAAGCCCCGGTATTCTTTATAAAGAGAGATTGCCAAAGAGGGCGTTTCATCATCTATATGTCCGTAATCGTTCATAATGCGAACCCAAACAGCCCCAACAATCTTACCGCCAACCTCTGCGACTAATCCCCAATCATCTTTGGATTCCCCGAAATGCTTAACATAAATCTGTAATTCGGGAGATGAAATAATACTTTTGGGTGGAGGTTCGATACCCTCTGGAACAAAAATTGCTTCATATAGAAAATTATCCAGTAACGGATATTCCTGTTTTTGTATTTTTCGCATCGTTACGTCCATAGCTGACCTCTCAATTCTGTATTCTCCATATATTCTAGCATAATTCAGATAATACAGCAATAAAAACTTATCAGAAATGCTAAATTTAATAAAAAAGATAAGTTTAACAAATAGGCTATTGACAATAACAGAAATGTTAAGTATAATTCAAATACAGAACTTAACAAAAACGCTAAACAAAAGGAGGATATTGAATGAAGAATGAACTATTTGTAACTGCCGGGGAGGTAGCGCAGGAGTTGGGTGTTTCCAAACCATTTGCTTACAAATTAGTACGACAGATGAATGAGGAACTGGAAGAAAAAGGTTTTATTACAATCGCCGGACGTGTCAGCAGAAAATATTATGAAGAAAAATTCTACGGCATGGCGCAGGCGGCGAAATAAGGAGGGCGAACTATGGCGGCATATAAAGATGAACAGCGTGGAACATGGTATGTATCGTTCCATTATTATGACTGGACGGGGAAGAACTGCCGGAAAGTCAAAAGAGGTTTCAAAACCAAAAGAGAAGCTACGGAGTGGGAACATCATTTCCGAATGAAAGAAGCGGCTGACTTGGATATGACTTTCGGGGAATTTGTGCAGGCATACACAAGGGATATGAAGCCGAAGCTGAAGCACAATACTTGGCTGACAAAGGAGCATATTTTACGCACAAAATTGTTACCGTACTTTGAGAATAAGAAAATGTGCGATATTCGTGCAAAAGATATTATCCAGTGGCAGAATGAGCAGATTTCCTATCGTGATGAAAAAGGAAAGCCCTATGCGCCGACTTATCTGAAAACTCTGCAATCCGAATTGAGCGCATTGTTCAATCATGCGGTGCGGTTTTACGAATTAAAAAGCAATCCTGTTGTCAAAGCCGGGCCGCTTGGGAAAGGGAAAGCAGAGGAAATGCTTTTTTGGACGAAAGAGGAATATCTGAAATTCATTGAAGCAGTAAAAGACAAGCCATATTCCTATCAAGCATTTCAAATTTTATACTGGTGTGGCTTACGTGTTGGCGAACTTTTAGCCTTCACGCCGCAGGATATAGATTTTGATAACAAGGTCATTCGGATAACAAAATCTTATCAGCGGTTAGAGGGAAAAGATGTGATAACAGACCCAAAAACACCGAAAAGCAAGCGCAATATCAGTATGCCGGACTTTTTATGTGAGGAATTAAAAGAGTATCTCGGCAGGCTGTACGGACTTCTCCCGACTGACCGTATCTTTCATCTGACAAAAAGTTTCCTGCACCATGAAATGACGAGAGGGGCAGGAAAAGCAGGGGTAAAGCGCATTAGAATCCACGATTTAAGGCATTCGCACGTTTCGTTGTTAATCAGCATGGGATTTTCAGCGGTATCAATCGGGAACAGGGTAGGGCATGAAAGTGTGGATATTACGTTTCGATACGCCCATATGTTCCCGACAGAACAGATACAAATGGCAGAGTTGTTGAACGCAGAGTTTAAGGAGGGTACAGAAGAATGAGCGGCACACACAAATATCCAACAATCAGTTTTCGCATTTCTCCAAGAGAAAGGGAAGAAATCGAAGCAAAGATTTTTGCAAGCGGTATGAAAAAGAAAGATTATTTTGTCCGTTCCTGTATTTACAATCGTGTATGCGTGGTAGGGAAGAAAGAAACAGTATATCAGATTGTGGAAAAATTACAGGAAATGCAGAACCGTATGGAAGAACTGGCAGGGCAGATAAAAGGCGAAAAGCCGGAGGTCACTACCGAAGAAATCAGAGAGTTACAGACGTCTTATGAGGATATGTTGAAAGCAATTCTTTGGATGTTGGACGGAGCAAAATATCTGTGGCAGGGAAGCACCAACGGAGAAGAAAAAAGCCCCGACAGCGGCAACTGTTAGGGCTGTGATAACTGGAAAACCTCTGTTATCAATCTCACAATATCAGTATAGCAGAGGTTCCTTCCAGTGACAACGATTTTTCAGAAATGGAGGGCATTATGGAAGAAACAAAAACAGAATTACAGTTGATTAAGTTGTCAGAAATACAGTCGCAGGAAGTTTCCTGGCTGTGGTTTCCCTTTATCCCTTATGGCAAGCTGACAATCGTACAAGGCGATCCGGGGGACGGAAAGACAACATTTGTACTCAATATAGCGGCGAAGCTGTCTAAGGGAGAAAGTTTAGACGGTGGAATGAATTTTACAGAGCCTTTGAATGTAATCTATCAGAGTGCGGAGGACGGTCTTGCCGATACGGTAAAGCCCCGATTGGAACAGGCAGGGGCAGACTGTGAGAAAATCTCGGTCATTGATGAAAAGATAAAATCCCTTTCCATGATAGATGAACGCTTGGAAGAAGCTGTTATAAAGACGGGCGCAAAGCTGCTGATTTTAGCCCCGATACAAGCCTATTTGGGCGGCGGTATGGATATGAACCGGGCGAATGAAGCAAGGGATATGACGAAGAAATTAGCGGCACTGGCAGAGAAATACCAGTGTGCGATTGTCCTTGTCGGGCATATGAACAAGGCGGCAGGAAATAAGGCGGCGTATCGGGGTATGGGTTCGATTGATTTCTTTGCAGTCGCTAGAAGCGTTCTCTTAGTTGGTAGGGTTGAGGGAGAGGAAAATATAAGGGCTGTGGTGCAGATAAAAAACAACCTTGCAGCGTTCGGATACCCGAAAGCATTTGCATTGTCAGAGGACGGTTTTAGGTGGCTAGGGGATTATGAGATTACCGCTGATGAAGTCTTAGGCGGTATTGTTCCCAAAGCAAATAAGATGGAACAGGCGAAACGGTTACTTCGGGAATTGGCAGAAACAAACAATGCCATGCAGAGCAATGAGATTTTTGCTCTTGCGGACGAACAGGGTATATCAAAACGGACACTGGAAAATGCGAAGAAAGAGTTAGGTATTCGGGCGAAGCGGATAAACAATACATGGTATTGGGAACTGGATAAAATCAGACAGTGACGGACGGGCAAGGCAACAGCGCAACAATGCAGGGTATTAGAATTTTGCAGTCTTGGAATTGCGTTCTTGAAGATTGCAAGGTTGCAAAGATTATAGACATTGCAATGTTGCGCTGTTGGGAGAAAGCCGGGAAACGGCGGTATCAAGGCGGCGAAAAGCCGCTCCGTCCGTTAGGACGGAAAGCCCCCGGCAGGGCGCAAAGGCACTTTTGATAGAGCGTAGCCTGTCGAAAGTGCTTTTGCGTTACTTTCGCAGAAAGTAACAAAGGCTATGCGCCGTATCCGGCGCTCATTACCCGACAGGGAGAAAGGAAAAATTATTGAAGCGGACAATCAGCGTTATGACAGGGAAAGGCTCTGTCAACCACAACAGCAGAAAATTCCACGCAAAGAACACTGACCCGGAGCGGAGTTGTCTGAATGTGGAATACTGCAATGAAAATATCAAGGACGTATACCATGAATTATTTGATGAAGCACTTGCCCGATACAATGAGAAGCAGACCAGAAGTGACCGCATAATTGATGATTATTATGAGAAAATCTGTTCCGGCAAACAGGAGAAGCCATTCCATGAGATTATTTTGCAGATAGGCAACAAGGACGATATGGGGGCAAAAACAGAGGACGGACGGCTTGCGGCGAAAATACTTGATGAATATATGCAGGGCTTTAAGCGGCGCAATTCCACATTGAGGGTGTTCTCTGCCTATCTCCACATGGACGAAGCCACGCCGCATCTACATATAGATTTTATACCTTATACGACTGGAAGCAAGAGAGGGCTTGAAACAAGGGTGTCATTAAAAAAGGCACTGGCAGAACTCGGCTTCAAAGGCGGCACAAGGAGCGAAACGGAACGTAACCAGTGGGTAGCGGCAGAGAAAGAACGGCTTGCGGAGATTATGCTAAAGCATGATATTGAGTGGGAGAAGAAAGGAACGCATGAGAAGCATTTATCTGTTCTCGATTTTGAGAAGCAGGAGCGACAAAAAGAGGTTGCGGAACTGGAACAGACAATCTCCGGCAGTAAAGAGGAATTATCCGATATTCTTCATCAGCAGATAGCGGCAGGACAGGAAACGGAGCAGATACGGAAAGAGGGCGAAGCGATCCGGCAGGAAGTATCAGAACTTTCCGCTACAAATCTTCTTTTGAAAGAGCAGACGGAAACACTGGCAGAGGATAAAGAAAAGCTGTTATCCGAAAATGAAAAGTTGGAGAAGCAGCAGAAAAAGCTACAGAAGGAACTTAACAAAATGGTACAGTCAAAGGAAGTCATGGAGCGCAATATACACGCCTATGATGAAGATGTGAAATGGCAGTTGGCAGAGCCGGGGGCATTGATGAGCGCAAAGAATTATCGGGATAAAAAGGCACTTCCGCTTGTGGAGAAATTGAAAGAAGTGGTAAAAAATCTGACTGTCAAGTGCGTACAGCTTACAGAGCAGGGCAGGAAGCTGACCGCCAAAGTGGACGGACAACAGAAACAGATTAGCCGCTTGACGGATAAAGTCATGGAGCAGAGCGACACCATAGACCGATTGCAGGAAAAAGCGTCTGATTTGGGGCGTTTGGAGCGTCATTTAGGCAGAGAACAGGTGCAGTCGATAGTAGAACGGTCAAAGGCATTAGAGCAGGCAGAACGGGCAAAGAAACGCCCGAAACGTGCCTTTGAAATGAGCCGATAGGAAAGGGGATTGATAGGATATGACGGATATGGAAAAGAAAGTTATGATACGGCTGTGTGCTAAAATCGTGGCAGATACAGACCTTTACGAAATGGACAAAGAAGTGCAAAATCTGATAGACTGGGTATGTCTTTCGGAGCAGATAAAGGAAAACAATAATACAATCCGCAATCTGACCGGGGAATATAAAAAGATAGAGCCGGATTGCCGGGAGGGAGTGCGGGCGCAGTTGGAGCGCATGAAAGAACTCTGTAAAGAGCGCAATAATCTGTATGAGAAGCAGAATGACTTGAAAGGGCAGAAGTGGAAAATAGAGAAATCGTTAGAACGATAATAAATGTGGGGTGCGGTGGTTGCTGTACCCTATATTTTTGTGGTAAATGAGGAACGAAAGTGATATAATGAAATGGACAAATCGGTGTTTATCGGGAAGCGAATAAAGCGAAAAATAAGTGTTTAGGAGAATATTATAAATATGGAAAATTTACTTAAAAATAAATACTTTGCAGTTTTCATAATATTAAGTTTTCTAGTTTATGTAATGTCCAACGGAGAATGGTGTGTTCCGATTTTTGCGTGGATTTATCCAATTTTGTTTCTGTGTATGGTTTATCTCAATCATACACGTAAAGTATATCTTATAATTAGTTCTATATATGCCATTGGATTTGTTGTCCAGTTTGGGAGAGCTATTGGAATGGACATAAAGATATGTATAATGGTATCAATTTTGTTATCTTTTCTGAAAGTTTTACCGTATATCTACTGGTCAAAATCAAAAATGAGATTTCAAGATACTATTATTTTTGCAAGTATAATGGTATCAATAGAGTATATAATCTATCTGATATACCCTATATTGGGAGGGCTGTCTGACGCTTATACACAATACCAAAATCTATATCTGTTACAAATAATAACGGTAACGGGGATTTACGGAATCACTTTTTTAATATATTGGACGGCGGCAATGGTTATATGGATTTGGAACAATAAAAACAAAAAGGAATACATCAAAAAATATATCATCGTATATGGTTCTGTAATTGGATTGGTGTTTACTTATGGAATTGTTATGTTTCATTTTGCAGGAAATTCAGATAAAAGTGTTAGGATTGCTGGTGTAACCGTTCCGATTTCACATCTGCTCAATGATGATAAAGATATATATTCTACATTTTATACTGATACATTTACTGATGAAAATATTACAGATGCAAGGAATAAACTATCATTAGTAGCTGATGAACTTTTTCTAAAAACAGAGTTGGAAGCACAAGCAGGTGCAAAGATTGTTTTTTGGTCGGAACTGAATGGAGCGGTTTTAAAACAAGATGAAGATATACTGCTACAACTAGCATCGGATATGGCAAAACAGGAAGAAATTTATTTGATTGTTTCGTTACTGGTGAAAACTCCTTATGTGGACTTAAAGGAAAATAAAACGGTAGCATTCAATCCACAGGGAGAACTTATTTCAGAATATTTTAAGTATGGACGTTCCATCGGAGAACTGTGCCAAAAAGGAGATGGAATTTTAAAAAGTTTTGATACAGAATATGGGAGAATTGCACCATTCATATGTTCTGATATGGCATTTTTGTCGAAAATACAGCAAGCAGGTAAAGATAATGTAGATATACTAATTGTTCCGGCTTCGGATTGGAAAGAAATGACATTATTAGCTTCAAAGACGGCGATTGTGCGAGGGGTTGAAAATGGAAGTAATATAATCAGACACACAAATAAGGGAATGTCGATAGTTTCAGATTTTAAAGGCAGTGTGCTGGCACAGACCGATTATTTTCAGTCGGATACAAAGACAATATCTGCACAGGTTACAATGAAAGGACGCTTTACTCTTTATTCGTATGTTGGAAATCTATTTGTTTATCTGTGTAGCATATATTTGTTAGGGAGTTTCATAATTCCTAAAATCAAGCGATTATTATGAAATTTTATTAAAATTCATAAAACAAAAAATGCTATACCAATTTAAGGAACAATTAAATTCAAGTTTATAGAACTGGATAAATCGGGAGGTAAAGCCATGGCGTCCAGTAAAGAATATTTAGAGTTTATTTTAGGACAGTTATCCGAGTTAGAAGAAATTACCTATCGAGCTATGATGGGAGAATTTATTATCTATTATCGTGGCAAAATTGCAGGCGGCATCTACGATGACAGATTGTTTGTCAAGCCAGTAAAATCAGCAATTAGTTATATGCCTATAGCCCTGTATGAATTACCTTATGAGGGCGCAAAAGAAATGCTGTTGGTAGATGAAGTTGATAATAAAGAGTTTTTGGCAGGTTTGTTTAATGCTATGTATAAGGAATTACCCATTCCAAAGCCGAAAAAGAAGAAATAAACAACTTCATATTTGCAGGTAAGATGGAAAAAGCATTGTTACGCTTTAGGAGATTTTAAACGCTTATTTTATAAGGGATTTAACAGTAAAAATGATAATGGCGGTATCTTGTATCATTATCATCAAAATAGGGGGTATGTTGCGTAATAGGAGCGATTATATAATTTTTCCTTATTAATGTAATTATTACATGGTGCTAGCACCATGTAGACATGGCAGTCAAGGAGAAAATCTGTGATACCCATATGATACCTGTTTGCTCTGAAACTGTAAATAAGGCGTAAAATATAGATATTATGGCTATGAAAACCCTCAAAAAGTAATTAAATATTTAACAATTATGTTATGGTTATAGGGAGTTCGAGTGATGAAATGAGATTTAAGAACCTAGTGTTTATACGGGTTTCAAGCAAATTTGTTTAGGTACTGGCAACGATTTGGCAACGGTTGTTGCCGACAAAACATGAAATGCCGTAAAATCAACGGTTACAGCCTTATATTTTAGATATTTATTTCAATTTACATCAGTTTGACATCAAAACTGATAGTCTTTGGTGGATATATTTGGACTTATATGGTGTGAACAGAGAATAGATGTATACTCACAACTTAATAGTTAATGCTATTAAAGGGACATTTTCCAATTATACGGAGAGTGTCCTTTTTCTGTTGTTATGGTTAAAAAATCAGAAATTAAATTAAGGAGGTTCACACATGAACAGCACAGCGTTAAGAGCAGGGGCGCAGAGCGCCAACAACACACACATGGTTTTTGCAAACGAGGAACATGAGAAGTTTTATTTTGAGAAACTGGAACAGGCGAGGTATCAGGACTGTTATCACAAGGCTTTGATCTACATTTTAGGCATTTCAGAGGACACAAGAAATCATTTCAGCCAGATTTATGATATGAAGTCCGGGTACATCAAGCCGGAATGTCTGCATCAGGGCTGGCAGACCAGCGGCAGTGTAAAAGTTGTCAGACTGGCATTTAACCTTTACACGGACGGAGTGCCAAGCGTTGATGATTATGAGAGCAGGGACGAGCAGGTAAGCGAGTGCAGGGAGTATTCCGTGAGTGGTATTTTCTGCTGCGGTTACGCAATGTACTTCTGGCAGGGCATTCAGCTCCGTTATCCGGAATACTGCCAAAAGCCGAAGCCCATTGAAGAAATCCTTGCGGAAATGGAGAGGAAACGTGCTGAAAATTCGACTGATGGGAACAAAGAATGATATTAAGTGGTTCGAGAAGATTCTGAAAAGACAGCCCAAAGTGGCTGTGACGGAAGTTTCGGAACTGTACCGGAACAAAGGTACAAACAGGTATTACCGGGCTTATGTGGAAGTGCAGAAAGCCAACGTGAAAGAAAAATCTAACTAAACGGAGGAATAAAACCATGTGTAAAATTATAGCAATCGCAAACCAGAAAGGCGGAGTCGGCAAGACAACCACAACAAGCAACTTGGGGATTGGGCTGGCAAAGCAGGGAAAGAAAGTTTTAGTTATTGACGCAGATGCGCAGGGAAGTCTGACCGCAAGTCTTGGCTTCACGGAGCCGGACAAGCTGGAAGTCACCCTTGCGAATGTATTGGAAAAGGTAATTAACGATGAGGAAATGGAACCGGGCTACGGTATCTTAAAGCATGGCGAGGGAATTGACCTGATGCCAGGGAACATTGAGCTGTCCGGTCTGGAGGTTTCCCTTGTGAACGTGATGAGCAGGGAAATTATGATGCGCTCTTATGTGGACAGTGTAAAGGAGAGATATGATTATATTCTGATTGACTGTATGCCCTCACTTGGCATGATTACCATAAATGCCTTTGCCTGTGCGGACAGCATACTCATTCCAGTGCAGGCGGCATATCTGCCCGTGAAAGGACTGGAACAGCTTATCAAGACTGTAGGAAAGGTAAAACGGCAGCTCAATCCCAAACTGGAGATTGAGGGCATTTTACTGACAATGGTAGACAACCGTACCAACTATGCAAGGGATATTACATCACTGCTTATCGAAACCTATGGCAGTAAAGTACGGATATTTGAGAACAGCATACCGATGTCAGTACGGGCGGCAGAAACTTCCGCAGAGGGCGTCAGCATCTACCAGCATGACCCAAAAGGCAGGGTTGCGGGGGCATACCAGTCTTTGACGGAGGAGGTGCTTGGCAGTGGGCAGTAAGGCAGGGAGCGCATCAAAAGTCAGGCTGAACAGTTTTGATGATTTATTCGGCGGGACAGAAAATACGGCAGGGGAGCAGATCATCAATGTAAAGCTGACCGATTTACATACATTCAGAGGACACCCTTTCCGTGTCCTTGATGATGAAAAAATGGAGGAAACCACGAAGAGTATCGGTAAATACGGTGTGCTTGTACCCGGAATTGTAAGACCACGGACAGAGGGCGGCTATGAGATGATAGCCGGACACCGGAGGAAACGGGGTTCTGAAAGGGCAGGGCTTGATACGATGCCCATCATTGTCAGGGATTATACGGACGATGAAGCCACGATCATCATGGTGGATTCCAATATCCAGCGTGAGGACATTTTACCAAGTGAAAAAGCAAGGGCTTATGCCATGAAGTACGAAGCAATGAAACATCAGGGCAGCAAGGGCGGCAGTACCCTTGACGAAGTGGGGGAAGCTGCCGGGGAGAGCGGAAAGACGGTGCAGAGGTATGTATGGCTTGCAAGGCTTTCTGACGAGCTGCTTGACATGGTGGATAAGAAGAAGATAGGGATAGCGCAGGGCGTGGATATTTCTTTCCTGACCGAAGAAGCCCAGCAATGGGTGGCTGTTATCCTTGAGGAAACGGGGGCGGCAATGAACGCTTCACAATCGGCAAAGCTGAAGGAGTATGGGAAAAGCGGAGAGCTTACGCTTGCAATGGTAAGGCTGATACTGGCGGAGGAAAAGCCGAAAGAAAGAAAAGTAACCATTAAGGGCGATAAGATCAATAGGTATTTTCCAGAGAACTATTCCAATGATGACATAGAGGGCATCATTATCCAGCTTTTGGAGGAATGGCAGAGTAAGCAGTAAAGGAGGCGGTAAAATGGGCGAGCCATTGAAGTTTGATTATTACTATGGCATAGAAGCAGAGCAGTTTTCTTTTTACCGTGTTCCCCGCCTGCTGATTAAAGACGAGCGTTTCAAGGGGCTTAGCAGCGATGCTAAGCTCCTGTATGGGCTGATGCTTGACAGGATGTCGCTGTCCATGAAAAATGGGTGGCTGGATGATGAAAACAGGGCATATATTATCTATGCTGTGGAGAACATCATGGAAGATTTGGGCTGCTCTAAGCCTACCTGCATAAAGGTCATTAAGGAGCTGGATGCGGATAATGGAATAGGGCTGATAGAGAAAAAACGCAGAGGGCTTGGGAAACCTGATATAATTTATGTGAAAAATTTCGCTTCTGTGCCGGAAAAAGAGCGTGCAGAAAAGCCTGAGAACACTGATGTTTCCACAGAAGTAAAAAATCTTTACTTCAAGAAGGAAAGAAATCTGACTTCTGAAAGTAAAGAAACTGAACTTCTGCAAGTAAAAGAAACTGACTTCAAGAGGGAAAATAATTTGACTTTCGGAAGTAAAGAAACTGGACTTCAAGAAGTAAAAGAATTTGCCCCTAATTATAACAATACTAACTATAACAATCAGAACTATACTGATATGAGTTATACCAATCCTATCAATCAATCTGCGGGAAATGCGGGGAGTTCAGGAACGCAGGGAAAAGATGATATGATTGATGTGATAGATGAAACAAGCGCATATATGGCTCTGATCCGTGACAATCTGGATTATGAACACCACATGAAATATGGGCAGCATGGTGATAGGGAGATGTATGAGGAAATCTATGAAACCGTCTGCGATGTGGTCTGCGTAAAGCGAAAGACAATCCGCATCAATGGGGAAGAATACCCTTATGAGCTTGTAAAATCCCGCTTTTTGAAGCTGAACAGCAGCCATGTGGAGTATGTCATGGGCTGTATGAGGGAAACTGTTACCAAGATTACAAACATCAGGGCATATCTGATTACGGCGCTTTACAATGCCCCCTCAACCATGAGCCATTATTACCAGCAGGAGGTGCAGCATGATATGTATGGCGGAGGGTGGGAAGAAAAAGGAATTACTTAACAGACTTTTGGACACAATGTCCAGAGGTGGAAAAAGCAGAGCAGCTTATTCTTCGGTCTGCTCTGCGTCCGGTGTAAATTCAGCGATGTCATTCAGGGAAAAGCCCTCGCCCAAGATATTCAGTATCATGTTCAGCGTGTGGGTGGTGACGGACTGGTTATTTTTCAGCCGCTGTATCTGTGACCGGCTGACACCGTGGCGGGTATAAAGGCTGTACTGGCTGATCCCGTTTTCCTTTAAAGTTTGAAAAAGTTTGTCGAATTTAATCATAATGTGCGGTATTTCCCTCCGTTTTCTGCTTGAATATGTTTTATTATGCTCCTATAATGGAGATGGTTATAGTTACCAAAATTGGAGATTAAAAGTAAAGGAGTACACGGAGATGGATAAAAAGGAACTGCGGAAAAGGTATGAGGAACAGGACGGCATGGGAAAAGCCCTGCTGTTGGAAAAGCTGGCTTTCTGTAAATTTGCAGACAATTATGACTTTGAAAATTATTTCAGGATAGGGGAATTAAAGGACAGCGAACTGCTCTGCCTTATCAGTTTCCTCTATCATCATGAATGTTTCCTGATGCTGATGGATATTATGAACCATTATAAAGAGAGGTTTATCTTCGCTGATACTTCCCTTTTACGGGAGTTTGAGCCGGATGATACCCTTATGGAAAGGCTTTCAAGGGTTGGCATTCTGGCAGATGTAGAAAAATAGGACAGGACTATGATACGGGAAAAAGCGTTTCACAGAAATAGAGGGAATGATACAGTATGAGCTTGCCAAAGTGTAGCGGGTGGCATTTTCAAGCCTTGCCGGAAGTGTGATTATCTTTTCAATCACACTTCCGGCAAGGTTTCCAGAGGTACGGAGGTGGAAGACCTCTGTCTTAAAAAAATGATAAGTTGAGAACAGCGTAAGGGCAGTTATGAGTCAGTAGATTTGTAGCTGCCCTTTTTTTGTTGTTTCCGGTCAATGTATCAGGAAACGGGAAGGAGATCACTATGGAATCATTACGGGATGTCAGGAGGGTAATGGAACGTGAGGTAAAGAAAGGGAGCTGCCCGCTTATGTTTGACAGGCTGGAGTTTGGTGGCAGTCCTTTTCAGTTCATCGTGTCAGAGGAAAAGCTGGACGAAGTGCTTGCCTGGCTGTTAAGGGTAAAGTCTTTCCGGCAGTATGCGGAGAAAACCATAATCAACAATGTCTATATGGATTTGGATATGCTCTGCAGAAAGCCGCAGTTTAAGCGTACCCATTCCGTCATAGACCGTGAGGGGATTTATGCAAGGGCGCAGAGGTATAAAAAGAAATTACAGCCGGATTATGACAGAGGGCTGTGTCTGGAAACGGTACAGTGTATCTTTACGCTTCCAGAGGGTGAGGCGGAGAAATACCGTATGACCCATGACGGGCAGGAAACGTATGCCTTTATTATGTCAAACAAATATATCCTCGGTCTGTTTACCCATTGTGAAGAGGCAAGGAAATCTGTTGTTACGGACGGAGTGGAGTATGGACACCTTACAGAGCAGGAGCAGAAGATTGTGCTGCTTAACGGTGTTGGGGATGTGCTGTTTCAGGCATTACTGCTTGATGATGTGGAGTATGTAGGCAGTGAACTGTCTGCCAATCTCCACACAATCTACTGCTTAAATAAAAAAAGGATAACTTCTGGACATGATGTCCAGAAGTGGAAAGGAGAAACATAGTGTATTTTGCATTGAAGATTGTCTTTTACATTATCTGCCGGGGGATTCCCCCTTAGTGCATGGATTTTCAAGGGAACGTAACAGGGAGGTGTTTCATGCAGGAGGAAGTAACACAGAAAACGATTGCCCTTGTGATTAAGACCACAAAATTAGACGCCAACGTGCTGAAATCTGCAATGAAGATGTATTTAAACCACCATAAGCAGAAAGCACAGAAAACGCATGGAAAGACTTCTGTGAAAAAGCTCGTTGGCGATGGCGTGGGGGTATCGTCGATTGAAGTCACGGACGGCAATATCAAATCTTTTGAGCGTGTAGCAAAAAAGTACAATGTTGATTTTGCCATAAAGAAAGACAAGACGACAGACCCGCCCAAGTACATGGTGTTTTTCAAGGGCAGGGATGCCGATGCGGTGGCGCAGGCATTCAAAGAATTTGTTTATGGTAACGAGAAAAAGAAAGGCAGGGTTTCCCTGAGAGAGAAGCTAAAGCATTTCAAGGACGCAGTGTCGCAGGACAAGAACCGGGAACGGAGCAGGGAGAAGAACAAGGACAGGGGGCAGAGCCTATGAGTAATATTATCAACGGCATAGCCAAAGACTTAAAATCAATCCCTAAAAAATTTAAGGAAAAGACGGGGAATATTGACAAAAAGAAACTTTTCTTGATGAACCTGCCCTATGTGCTTGCCGGATATTTCTGTGACAAAGTGGCGTGTCTGTGGCGGGTATCGCCGGGGCAGGACGCTTCCGCAAAGATGATGGAAGTCATGGCAGGACTGGAAGGTTTGTTTTCCAATCCCCTGCCGAGTTTCTATCCAAGAGATCTGCTGATCGGGGTGTGCTGCGGCATTGCTTTAAGGCTTGCAGTGTATTTCAAATCCAAGAATGCCAAGAAGTTCCGGAAGGGTGTGGAGTACGGTTCCGCAAGGTGAGGTGCATAATCTTAACTGTAAGCAACACCTATATTGACGCAGGAGGATATGCACATGAATGATTACAGCAAAATCACAGCCCTTTACTCCCGCCTATCCGTGGGGGACGAGGACAGGGACGGCGGCGAAAGCAACTCCATACAGAACCAGAAGAAATTTCTGGAAAGCTATGCCAGACAGCTAAAATTAACCAATATCCGGCACTACATTGACGATGACGAAAGCGGCAGATTTTTTGACCGTTCTGCCTACTCCCGCATGATAGAGGACGTGGAAAACGGCAAAATCGGCGTGTGCATTATGAAAGACATGACCCGCTGGGGGCGCGACTATCTCCAAGTGGGAAACGCTATGGAGATTTTCCGCAGAAACAACGTGCGCTTTATCGCGGTAAACAACGGGATAGACAGCGAAAAGCCCGACACATTGGAGTTTGCGCCGTTCATCAATATCATGTCAGAGTGGTACGCAAAGGACATCAGCAAGAAAGTGAAAACGGGCATTAAGACCAAAGGCATGAGTGGCAAGCCAATCGCAACCGAAGCCCCCTATGGTTATGTGAAAGACCCCGACAACAAAGATTTTTGGATAGTTGACGAAGAAGCCGCCGAAGTTGTCCGCCTTATTTTTCGCCTGTTTCTGGACGGGAAAAACCGAAACCAAATCTCCGTATATCTGAAAAACGAACAAATCCCAACGCCTACTTTCTACATGAAAGACCGTGGGCGGGGAACGGCAAAAAGCAGGACGCTGAACGAGGAAAACCGCTACAAATGGAATAAGGCAACCTTGACCCGTATCCTCACAAGGCAGGAGTATTGCGGAGATGTAGTCAACTTCAAGACCACAAAGCATTTCCGCGACAAACGAAACCACTATGTAGACAAAAGCCAGTGGCAGATTACCGAAAATGTCCATGCGCCGGTTATCGACCGCACCGATTTTGAAAACGTACAGAGGATTTTGGAAAACGCCCCCGTCAAGCGACCAAACGGGGACGGGGAAATCCACCCTTTGTCGGGCTTGCTTTTCTGTAAGGACTGCGGCGCAAAAATGCACATACGGATAGATTACAGGAACGGCGGCAAACGGCATATCGCCTATTGCAGTGAGTACCACAAGGGGAAAGCCAAAAATCCGAAGTGCCATTCCCCGCACATCATGGACGCGGATTTACTCATGCAGACCGTTGCGGACGTGCTGAAAAAAATCGCGGAATACTCCATCAGCAACAGGGCGGATTTTGAAGCCTTAGTGAAAAAGAGCCTTGACGTACAGCAGACCGACCGGACGAAGAAACAGCAGAAGCGCGTACCGCAAATCCGGGCGCGGCTTGAACAAATCGAAAAGGTTTTGGATAAGCTGTACGAGGACAACGCACTGGGCGCTATCCCGCAAGACCGTTATGAGCAGATGTCGCAGAAGTATTCAGAAGAATACTATACACTGAAAGCGGAGCTTGCGGAAATCAAAGAGCAGTTGTCCGCTTTTGAAAACGCGGGAGGGCGGGCGCAGAGGTTTGTGAAGCTGACAGAACGGTATGCCGACTTTGGCGAACTCACCCCCGCCATTCTAAACGAGTTTATCAGCAAAATCGAAGTGCATGAGCGCGACCAGAAGCGGGCGAGATACGCCATTCAGCATATCGGGATATACTTCAACCATATCGGCAGATTTGAGAACGAACTGACACAGCTTGCAGAGCCGACAGAGCAGGAAATCAAACAAATGCGGGAGGAAATCGAAGAAGCGAAAAAGGAAAAGAGCCGCGCCTACCACCGGGAATATTCCAGAGCCTACCGCGCCAGAAACCGCGAACAGCAACGGGAGTATGACCGTATCAAAGCGCGGGAATACCGGGCGAGGAAAAAGGCGCAAGCCGCCGCAACCGCACAGTAAAACCGAACAGCCGACAGCAGAGAGGGATTTTCCAAATACGGGAAATCCCTTTTTCACACCCAAAGAAAGGAGCGACCCATTGACAGAGAAGAACAAAACCCCCGCCCCACCCCGAAAGCCGGACGGTATCATCACGACACACAGGAACGGGCAGACCATTGTTGCGGAGTTGTTTTTCAACCACAGCGGCACAGAAACATTCCGCGACAAGATTTTGAAAATGATACTTGCCGACAAGCAGGAATAAAACGGGAAAACGGTTATCTGTAAAAATCCATTCCATTCCCATCCAATCCTATCCTATCCCATCCAATCCATACCAGACATGAAAGGAGCGATTGACCCGTGGCAAAGACCAAAGCCGAAAAAATCACGAGCATTGAGGAAGAAATCCGACAGCTTGAAAACAGGCGCAGACAGCTTGTGCAGGAGCAAAAGGCGCAGGAGCGCAAGGACAGGACAAAACGCCTATGCCGCCGCATGGGGCTTTTTGAAAGCCTTGTCCCCGACACGATACCGCTGACAGAGGAACAATTCAAGACATTCCTTGAAAAGACCGTAGCCGCCGACCACGCCCGCCGCATACTGGACGGACTGACCGCCCAGAACGCCCCCACAGCCCCCGCACAGGGCGCAGAAACGGCGGCACAGGGTAACACGCCGCCCGCCACCCAAACCGCCCATACAGCCCGCGAGGGCGGCGCAGGCGGGAGCATGAACGTGGGCGGCTTGCAAGGGTAACGGGCTTATACCCCTACCCTTGCTTAAAAGCAAGGGCGCACTTATATACCACAATGAATTGTGGTATGTGCGGTCTTGCAGACGGCGTTTTGTGCCTATCGGCACAAAAGAAAACGGCGGGAGTTACCCGCAGAAAGGAGCGCGGCGCGTGGCAATCTATCATTGCAGTATCAAAGTCATATCCCGCGGCAAGGGCAAGTCCGCTGTTGCCGCCGCCGCTTACCGGGCGGGGGAAAAAATCACAAATGAGTTTGACGGAATGACCCACGACTACACCCACAAGGGCGGTGTCGTCCACACTGAGATTTTATTACCCGACCACGCCCCCGCTGAATATACGGACAGGGCGGTTTTATGGAACGAAGTGGAGAAAATCGAGAAAGCGAAGAACGCCCAACTTGCACGGGAGATTGAAATTGCCTTGCCCCGCGAACTGACGAGGGAGCAAGGCATTTCCCTTGTCCGCGAGTATGTGAAACGGCATTTTGTGGCGGCGGGAATGTGCGCCGATGTATGCCTACACGACACAGGCGGCGGCAACCCCCACGCCCATATCATGCTGACAATGCGCCCTTTTGACGAGGGCGGCGAGTGGGGAGCGAAGCAGAAAAAGGAGTACATTCTTGACAGGGACGGGAATAAAATCTATGACCCGAAAAAGCGGCAGTACAAATGCAAATCCATTCCCGCTACCGACTGGAACGAGCAGACCAAAGCGGAGGAATGGAGGGCGGCATGGGCGGAACTCTGCAATCAGGCATTGGAGCAGAACGGACACGCGGAGCGCGTAGACCATCGCAGTTATGAACGGCAGGGGATAGACCAGATACCCACCGTCCATTTAGGCGTTGCCGCTTCCGCTATGGAGAAGCGCGGCATCCGCACCGAGCGCGGCGACCTTAACCGCGAAATCGAAGTGACTAACCAGAAGTTACGGCAGTTAAAGGCGCGTATCTCCAAACTGCAAGACTGGTTGAAAGAAGAAGCCGAGAACACCGAGCCGCCCACTCTTGCCGACTATATCCAAGGCATTTTGTCACGCAAGGCACAGGCGGGAAAAACGGGATATTCACAATCGCTGTATAATCTCAAAGACGCGGCGAAAATGCTGAATTTCCTGCAAGCCAACAACATCATGGATATGGCGGGGCTTGATGAAAAATTCAAGTCCATGATAGGGGAACAACTGGATATTCAAGGGAAACTGAAACCCGTTGAACGGCGGTTAGGCACTCTGAAAAAGCACTTAGAGCAAGCCGACATTTATTTCAAGTGTAAGGGAAAGAAGCCGCTGACCGAAGCCGAGCAAATCTTATTCACAACGGCGAAAGATTATCTCAAAGGCGTGATGAACGGCAAGACCACAATCCCGACAAAGACATGGAAAGAAGAATACACCAAGCTGACCGCCGAGAGGAAAACGCTCAATCAGCGGTATCTTGCATTGAAAGAGGAAGTAAAAGAAGCGGAGAAAATCAGAAAGAGCGTTTACAGTATCTTGCGGCAGGAACAGCGGGAACAACCGCCCCACAGAAAGCAGGATATGGAGCGATAACAGACGGGGCGACGGGATAGTAAACACCTACCCCTGCCGCCCTGTTTTGGACTTTTTTTAGAGGGATAAACTGGAAGTAGTCACCTCATGTCGAAAATACAGTGCCGAGAGCCATAATAGCCGCATTGTTGAAAGCATGCAAAATGATACTGCTCCACAGGTTTTTATTGGATTTATAGTAGATAAAGCCATAAGCGCAGCCAGTAAGAAGATGTTCCGTCATAACCATTTTGAGTGAATTTATAATGCTCCCTGCCGTATTGCCCCATAGATAATATGCAAACGGAAAATGGTACAACCCAAACAGAATGTCAGTAAGCAGTATGACCAGATATGGCTTTTTTAGTGAATCCATCATAGTTCTTTGCAGAATGCCCCTGAAGAAAAATTCTTCCGTAAATGCTGCCGTAAGTATCATCAGGCAAAAAAATACTGGAAGTTTTACTAATATGTGGAGAATATTCGTTATATTAAAACAAAATCCCCCTAAACCAAAGACAAGGATAATAACACCTTGGTATGCAGCACAAATCAATAGTATCCTTAATACGGTTTTTCTGTCAAAATGTCTTAAGCCTGATTCTTTCAAGGCTTGTATTATTTTCTCTTTTCTGAAAACAGCGATAATCAGGAGGGGAAAGAGAACCAGAAACAACCAGTTTGATAATTCGTTTATGATATCGACCTGAAAAGCACAGCTTATGTAAGACAGCATAAAATAGAATACATACCACGCTAAGCCGAGAATGAGTTCCTTTTTATTTTTAGACAAATATTCTATTTCATCAGATTTCTGTTGTCCTGTTTTGTCCATTTTCCGTTTTCTGAATACAATGGCAATCAACAAGATTAATATTACTGAAAAAAACATAAAAATTCCCTCCGAAAATTTGTATCAGGAACGTGTATAAATCCCGAGTGTCTGTCTGTACCGAGAAAATTATACCACTTCCAATCATGAAAAGCAATCTGCACTTTACTCCGTTCCGACTATCCAGATGGTCAAGGGACGAGTAGTATTTTTTCGCAAAGAGCGCGAAAAAATCTCCACTCTTAAACCCTTGACCGTCTGGATTTTTGCCGTTGCCATTTCGCCGCCGAAAACGGGGAACAGGATAAAAAAATCCTGCCCCTGTTTTCGTCTGCTCCATTCTAACGGCAAAACCGTCTGCACTACTTCGGCGGCGGGCGGTAGGTTATGCGGTGGCTCTGCCCCCGCGCCCCCGACCTCTCCCAAAGAACAGAATGGAATGTTACGCAATAGGGCTTGAAAAGGCTTGATTTTTAAGGCGTTGCAGACGCGAAAATCCACAGGGTAAGGGTTTTAATACTACCTACCCACGAAAACAGCTTCTAACCGTCCACAGGCGCGTTGCGCCCATTCTTCCTGCCCGTTTCCCGCCGCGCTGAAAAGTTTTGCGTCAATAACTCAAAAAAGCACTTGACAAAACGCTTCATGGGGCAACGCAAAGGATATAGAGCCTTACATGGATTCCGTATTTGAGAACAATATCCTGCTGACGCAGACGGAGAGGCTGATGATGTCGGGCAGACCGAAACAGCCGAAGTATGCAAGGAATAAAAATATCCTTGTTATCGGTGGTTCCGGCTCCGGTAAGACGAGATTTTTTGTGAAGCCGAACCTGATGCAGATGCACTCATCGTATGTCGTCACTGATCCGAACAGATAAGTATAATAGGGTTATAGGGAAGCGCGCACCCTCAAAGAAA
>ERZ778510.932-NODE-932-length-21090-cov-4.555265_pt1 | contig 21090 bp, 18 predicted proteins | sample MGYA00510348_ERZ778510 | MGnify/ENA primary metagenome ERZ778510 (study PRJEB29527, sample SAMN07138969) | mouse gut metagenome | material: feces | host: mouse | place: China:Nanjing | collected 2016-01-25 ... | reverse complement strand
ATTGCCATATACTCCTTCATGCTTTCCGGCATCTTTATATATTTTCTGTCCTGAGGATCTCTGTTCTCCCTGATCGTTTTTATATAATTGAAACTTTTATAAAAATATTGCTGAAGCGCCTGCGAAAACTCTCCGTTGCGTGTATATCGGATTTGATATGCATCCTTTTTTCTTTTATCAACAGGATGATTCATATTGACAATTTTGGCGTCATATGTCTTCCCATTCATAAAAAAATGAATGATTCTGGACTCACCGCGTTGCAGGAATCTTCCCATATTCTGAAGAAATATCACCTGATTCTCCAATGGCAGCGCAAATCCTTCCATCAATGCAGACCAGTCTATTTCTTTTTTATACACATAATTTTCTGATTCCACTATCTGATTCTCCTGTTGCTTCTAACGGGATCATATCTGACAGAATTTCCGGTACTCTTTCATTCCTGCATGTGATGTCCCAACAGTTCATTCATGGTGATTCCATCTCCCCATCCCACAAAAACTTTGCAACCCCCACATCATAGCACTTCACTTTTTTTCCATGAATCTCCGCTACCGACGGTTCATACTTCCCACTCATCATGTCAACGGCCGCATCATGGAGCGCATCGATCAGATTCGGGCTGACTGGAAATGTTCCGTGAGAAGGATAGATTGTATCAAAACGGTCTCTGTAACGGGCCAGTTTTTTCAGACTGTGCAGATAGGCGTGCATCTCCCTCTGTACGCCGAACATAAAGATCATACCGTCCTGCACGGGATCCCCGCTGATCAGCACCCGTTTACTGATGTCCAGGATCCCGATACTGCCCGGTGTATGCCCCGGAAGCGCAATGATCTCCAGAGGCCGGTCGCCCAGACCGATCATATCCCATATCGCACCTGCTTTCTGTCAGCCCGAATTTCTCATATCAGGACAGAGTAATTCATTTTCCCGTCGTCATTCACCATGCTCCCCATATTTTCCTCCAAAAAGAGAAAATACCCTTCCGGTCCCATCTGTCTGTTCCATAATTCTATGGATTTTTCGATCCGGAGCAGGCACATGACCGGCACCTTGAAATATGCTTTCAGACCCTCTGCAGAATTCAGATCCAGTTGCTCTTCTGCCGCTTCCCGGATCTCGGCATTTGTAAATGGATCAAAACTCATCAGAAGGCCATGTGCCAGTTCCTGACTCTCGGGTGCTGTCACTGCCGTTGTGTCATACTCTTTTCCGGTCAGATAACTGTCAATGGCAAACAGACAAATACGGACTGCTTCCTGTGCCCGCCTTCCGTTACGGCTCTTCTTCTCCCGGTAAAGTTTAAGCATATTTGCCTCCATGGGGAACAGAAGTATGTCATAGGTATTTTCCTCGCCCTGGCGAATCGTCCCGAACTCTTTCTGCATACTGCTGCTGATTCTGTCAAATTTGTACTGGTTTACCCGTTCCTTCATAAAAAAAATTCCTCTTGTCCCTTTCTAATATTCTTTTGTAACCGTATCAATCCCATACGTTTCCTTAAACTGCTCAAGCCCCTTCTCATTACGGATCAGCATGATTTCTTCAAACTTACCGGTATGTATGTTTTTAAAGCCTGCAACCTGCTCACCCGTACAGATACTGCACTTCAGTACCGGCCGAAGATTCTCTTTATCATAGTCTTTCTTTTTTACTGTTTTTCTGCCGAACATAAATACCGCCTTCTGTTTATCTCACTGTTCTGTTTCTTCTGTCTAAAGCTTCTGAACCATCGCGATAAAATTCCGTTTCTTTTTATGTTTCTCTTTCAGCTCTTCAAACTGCCGGTTCCACTCCTGCGTTTTGCCAATCTGCTTCATGCAGGACTTGATGATGGTCAAAAGGTCGGTTGCCATCTCATAATTACGGTTCTTTGTCACCAGCAGCAGCGTGTGCACATCGCGCCAGTAAAGAGCCAGTATCTCATCCGGATATCTGGAAAACAGACGTTTACTGAAATACTGGCCGGAATCCACATTCCAGTAATCATACCTGCGCTCCTCCGACTGCAGATACTTCAGAACTTCCGCTTCCCTTCCGGTCTCCATACAGATATCCAGATAATATCCCCTGTCCTTCTTCCTGACAATCTCCATGATTCCCGGGTATTCTTTTTTCCAGTCTTCCTCTGACAGTTCTCTTTGAGAGGCGTCAAACCATGTTTTCAGTTCTGAGGTCTGGCAGACGTCAAGAAGGAGCAGAAGCATCTTTTTCTGTGAATCATAATCTCCCTTTTCCTTTGCATACGCATACAGGTGGCGGGCAATCGCAGCAATATTCAGATCCCATTTTGTCTGTATGGCAACATCATACAGACGCCGAAGTTCTGCTTCATTTTTCTGTTCCCGATAGATCCACGCTGCATAATCGATCAGTTCATCCAGCCTCCCGCTGCACTCCTTAAGGCCCTTCCAGATATACTCCAGTTCTTTTTCGTGATCTCCTTTCCCGGCATAGTGCTCCGCCACTTCAATATAATCAGAAGCATAGTTCAGGTTCTCGAACCGAATCTGCAGAAACCGTTCTTCATCCCCGATCTCCTGATACAGCTGTGCCGCATAGCTTTTATAAAAACCGCTGTTTCCGCCGGACAGTTGATCTGCAAGATACCGGGTCTCCTCTTCCGACTGACAGAATTCCTCGGCAGCATCGATCAGCTGATCGTCAAATCCGCTGTTTCCCACCTCAAACTCACACAGCATCTCATCCAGGATCTTCTTTCGGATCTCCCATGCCATCGGATGTTCGTTAACGATCTCTATCATCCGTTCAATGTTATCCCCTGCAACCTCTTCCTCATCTTCCGGCCCTCCGCCATATTCATTAAATTCGCTGAGGATCTCCTTTGCCTCGCTCCAGAGATTCTGCAGTTCTGCTTCATGGACCAGCCCCTTTTTTGCCTTTGCATTTTTCCTGCCCCAGCTGATGAGCACATTTTCCGCTTCTCTGCTGCATGCGGTCATTTTCCATATGATGCTGATCAGGTCCTCCTGTGAAACTCCTTTTAACAGTTCTTCTGTTCTTTGTTTATCCATTTATCCGCCCTTTCTCTCTCAATACCGGTTTCCTTCCATGATCCCGTCAATCTGACGCCGGAGCAATCTCATCATATGACCGCTCCTTTCCAAAATCACAATCATATCACGGACCGTTTCATAAATCCGGATGTCAAAAATTTATAAATTTATCATATCATACCCAAAATTATATCTCAACCACAAAAGATTCACGGACGTTTTTTCACCTGCTTTTCCTTTTCCTTCTGAAGGAAATGGACAAAAATGGAACCAGCCTGTATAATAAGAGCAGCAGCAAACATCAAAGGGGGCAGATCAATCATGGAGAAACTTGTATGGAACGAACAGCTGAATATCGGTGTCGAGGCAGTAGACAAAGCCCACGCCAACATTTTTCGGATTGCAGGGAAGATGATAGACCTGGTAGAACATGAGGAAAATTATCGGACTGCGTGCAAAGAAGGACTGAAGTATCTGGAAGAATATTCCATGAAGCATTTTTCAGAAGAGGAAGCCTATATGCGTTCTGTCCGGTATTCCGGATATGCAAAGCACAAACAGATTCATGATGCCTTCCGGGACCAGACACTGGTCACTCTTAAGAAAACGCTGGAACTGTCGGGATATTCCCGGGCTGCTGCACAGCGTTTTCTGGGCGTCCTGCTGGGCTGGATCACCGGACACATCATGACCGAAGATCAGGAGATCACCGGCGAGATCGCCGCCTCCCGGATCTATGACGCCTCATATCAGTCTTCTGTCATTGCCGATGCCTTTTGCCAGGCCATGCAGGATGTATTCCACATCCGTACCCGGCTTGCAGATGAACATTATAACGGCCGCAATATGGGGATGGGATTTTTCTGCCGTCTGTGTTATAACGCGGAGGATGGAAAGAGAGTACAGCTTCTTCTGGGCGTAGAGGAGCGCCTGATCCGTCGGGGCGTCGGCCTGATCTTCGGTCTGAGCGCCATGCATGACCCGGCCATGATCCAGGAAGTGTCCATGCAGCTCTATGAGCAGCTTCTTCACCATATGAGCAAATTATTCAAATCCGATATTTCCTATCAGCTCGTCAAAGAGGAACTGCTTACCAGCGATGAATTCCGTTCGGATTTCATGACAAGATATCCCTGCAGCATGCTGTTTGAGACGCGGCTTGGATATTTTGCCTTCTGTGCCCGCACATGGAAGAATAAGAAAAAAACATGAGCAGTTTTTAACTGCCTCCCATCAGGCAGACGGAATCTTTCAGGTCTTTCAGATAGCAGAGGCCTTCGTCTGATTTTATAACGACATAATCATTTTCCCGGATCCAGGCTTCCTCCACGCCGCTTTTTACCAGGACTTTCTCTGCTCCGTCTGAGAAATACAGATCCTGCCCTTCCTGAAACAGTATTCCATCTTTTACACAGCCCTGCATCCGGTCCAGATCATAAGAGACATTGAGACATTCTTTATTTTTTACATAATACAGTTCCCGTCCGGAGGTGGAAAACCAGATCTTCCCAAGATCAGCATCCGCGGTGAACTGGCTGACATCCATGGCGCCGCTGATACATTCCCGGTCCTGACTGCTCCCGATATCCCGGATCTGATACAGTTTCCGGTCCGACAGATAGAGAACAGACCGTCCGTCTCTGGAAATCCGGAACTGTTCCGCATAATTGAGAATGGGTTCCGCTTCTTTTCCATTCCAGTTCAGCCGATAGAGTTTACAGGAATTTCCTCCCACGTCATGTGTGGCAAAGGTCAGATTTTTCAGCGTCTTTCTGCCGAGGGTCAGCCCCTGCCCCTGCTGGCAGGCAGTATCCGTCATATAACAGGTGGTCAGAAGATTTCCTTTTACACCTGCCAGACGTACCGGCTCCTTCAGGTTCATGGAATAATACCAGGTACTGCCCTCTGCTGTATAGAGGATCTCATCCTGCTCTTCATTCAGTACATAATCCATGGTTCCTCCGGCTGATGCCGCCTGCTCCTCTTTCCCGTTCAGGTACCGAAAGAGTTTATCTCCATCCTTCCTGTAGAGAAGCATCTCTCCATTCTCTGACAGTGACAGAACTTCTGATACTCTTCCGGTGATCTTCGCGGCCTCACTGCCGGGCTGCCACAACACCAGCGTCCCGTCCGAGCCCGCTTCCATGCAGGCGACATGCTTTCCGTCCGGAGATATACAGAAGGATCTGCAGTCTGAGACCTTGAGCCGCTCCAGAGATTCTGTCCTGATGGTATAGACGCAGAGTTCGTCCCGGCTGCCGTCTCCGTCTCTTACATACACGATCGCATCTCCATAAAAGGACAGTCCTGCATCTCTGACGCCATCATCCACAAAGACAGGGTCCGTATCATCCATGTAATACAGTTCCCGATCCCGGTCTACATATGCCAACCGGCTGTGATCCGCACTGTACAGGATCTGCTGCGGGAGATCAATGAGACAGAAATTTCCTTTCGCGTCACAGATGGCCATTTCCCTCTGGCCCTGAACTGCAAAGCAGGAAACATCCATTCGCTGAAAGGTATAATCCGAGAGAGCCGGTACTGTATCCTCTCCTGAAAACAGAATCAGAAGCGCAATCACACTGACCAGAAAATTTCCCAGTCTTCGCCCCTGTCGGTGCGCTTTCTGTTTTTTCTTCTGAGCCGGCAGATCCTTCGGTATCATATCCTCTGCCGGCATGACCCTCATCTCCTGCCTGGTCCCGCAGACCGGACAGTATCTGACATTCCCTTTGACTTCTTTTCCGCACTGACTGCAATACATAACTCCTACTCTCCCCTGATGCCTGTATACAGCGTCCTGTTTCCGCAGTTGACACAGTAATTCGCTCCCGGATCCATGACGGCTCCGCAGCTGGAACAGATGTTTTTTTTCATCAGCTCTGTTCCGCATACCGGACAGAATGCCCCAAAGGAAGTCAGCCTGCTGCCGCATTTGGGACAGATCATGATCTTCCGAAGTTTCTGAATCTCTCTTTTCAGGTGCTCCAGTTCTTTTTCAATATTCTGGATTTCCCGATACAGAACCGTACAGTCAGGAATGGTTCCCTTTTTCAGAGAGTCATAGTATTTCTCTCCCATAACGGTAAAGCACTCTTTTCTGTGTGTCTCCCGTATGGCGATCTCCCCGTTCAGACGGCTTAATTCCCCCAGGTCTCTGACTTTTGTGATTCCTTTTTCAATTGTATCCAAAAATGGCATGCTGATTCCCCCATTCATAGAACATACATATGATGTAAAATCCAAAAAAAGACCGACAAACGGCATTAATCAAAGCACACATACTCTCCGTCCAGCACCGCATAATACAGGTTTCCTTCTTCCTCAATCACCGCCTGTCCGCTGGTGGCTTCGGTTACGGCCTTTGTGATCTCCTGCACCCTTGATATGGGCACAAGCACCGCAAAATACACCTTCTCCGCATACTCCGCATCCATCATGGGAATCTGTTTCTGTCCGAACAGATACTGGAGTTTTCCGATTCCGTTGTAATCGGTCCTGATACCAATCCGGGTTCCAGAGCATCTGGTGATGATGCGGCTGTTCTTCAGCCCCTCCTGTACCGCTGCCGAATAGGCCCGCACCAGTCCGCCGGTCCCGAGGAGCGTGCCGCCGAAATACCGGGTCACCACCACCGCCGTATTCGTAAGGCCCGCACCAGTCAGCACATCCATCATGGGCTTCCCGGCAGTCTGAGACGGTTCCCCGTCATCGCTGCAGCGCATGATTTCCTGACGCTCCCCCAGCACATAGGCGAAACAGTTGTGTCTGGCATCCCAGTATTTCTTCTTCATTTCTTCAACAAATGCAAGTGCTTCCGCTTCTGTCTCCACTGGACGGACGGTAGCGATGAACCGGGATTTTTTCTCCACGATCTCGCCGGCACCGCCCTCATAGACGGTTTGATACTGTTCTGTCATCTTTGATTTCTCCTGTTATTGTTTCCGTTGTTTTACCGCTCTGATCCGCTCCATCTCTTTTGCCAGCGGGTTTCTTCGTTCCCTTTTCTCCCCGCTTTTGGGTTTTCTTTCGACGCCCGAACCGTTTCCTGCTGTCCCCGCCCCGGATTCTGCTGTCTTTCCCTCCGGTCCGGCTGCAGATCTTTCGGACTGCGCCCTGCGGCTTTCAGCGCCTGGCCGCATGCTGTCCTTCCTCCTGTCAGACGGTCCGCCTTCGCCCCGCAGTTCCTGCAGAAACCGGGAAGGTGCAGTCTCATGGCTGCCCTGTTTTTTCGCATAGCAGATGCTCAGCTCCTTCTTCGCCCGGGTCATGGCCACGTAGAACATCCTTCTCTCTTCCTCCAGATCCTCATCCAGGACCGCCTTTTTATACGGCGTAATCCCCTCTGCCGCGTCCAGTATAAACACCTGTTCATATTCCAGACCCTTGCTGCTGTGCATGGTAGTCAGCTGCACGCCGTCCTTTACCTCCTGCTGGCGGCGGCGCATGTTCTCCATCTCCTCTTTATATCGGTCCACATACTCGAACCATTCCTCAAAGGTCTTACAGGATCTGGCGCTCTCTTCCAGCTCTTCCGCCACCTCAAACAGTTCCTCCTCCTTCATGCGCCGAAACTGTGCATACTCCCGCAGATAATCATCATAACCGATCACATGCCGGATATAGTTGACCGCCGCAAAAGGCCCCATGCGGCTCAACATCTTCAGATCGTACTGCAGCTTCTCAATCCGGTCGCATACATAGCCCCTGTCCTCATAATACATCAGCATATGTTCCCAGGAAATGATCTCATCATCCAGACATTCCCGGTTCATATACCGCTTGGGACGGTTCAGCACAGGCAGCAGATCCTTCCTCTGCCTGGACCCCATGGCCAGCCGGATATAGCAGAAGATATTTTTTGCAATCCAGTGTTCAAAGAGATTCGGCATCTGATCCCTCACCCGGAAAGGGATATGAAACTCCATCAGCTTCTGCAGCAAAATCCTCGGCTGTGTGTTGGTCCGGTAGATCACCGCCGTATCCGACCATGCCTTACCCTGCTCCTGATAACGCTTAAGTTCCTTCAGGATATAGATGCACTCCTGCTGCTGATCGGGAAATTCCAGCACACGGACCGGACATCCGTCTCCTCCCCGGGCTTTGATCTCCTTTGGGAAACGCATCTGGTTGTGAACGATGACTCTGCCTGCCGCCTCCACGATCTGTTCTGTGGAACGAAAATTGTCGTTCAGAATCACCTGTCCCGCCGACGGATAATCCTTCTGAAAGTTCAGCATGATCTCCGGCTTTGCGCCGCGGAAACGGTAGATGGACTGGTCGTCATCCCCCACGATAAAAAGATTGTCCTCCGGAGCCGAAAGAAGCTTCAGAATATCATACTGGAGCTGATTGATATCCTGAAATTCATCCACCAGCAGATACTGAAATTTCCGCTGCCAGGCAGACAGAATGTCCGAACGCTTCGTCAGAAGCTCCCAGGTATACAGCAGCATGTCATCAAAGTCGAGAAGCCTCGCCCGCTGCTTTTTTTCCTCATACTCTGTATAGATCGTCCGGAAAATCTCTTCCGAACAGTTTTTGGAAAAATAGTTTTCCAGAGAAATGCGTTCATTTTTCAGAAGACTGATCTCCGCCGAGATCCCTGACAGAAATTCACTCTCATCGTCCATCTCCAGCCGGAGCCGTTCCACCGTCTCCTTCAGATACTGATAACGCACCTCTTCCCTTATAATATTTCCTGCAGTAAATCCGTAGGCCAGCTTCAGGATACTGAAAAAGACCGCATGAAACGTGCCGAAGGATACATTCGTATGGTCCTCCTTCATGAGGCGCAGATACCGCTCCTTCATCTCTGTGGCGGCAGCTTTCGTAAATGTGATGACCAGTATGGAGGAAGCCGGAATTCCATATTCCTGCACCATATACTGTACTCTTCTTGTGACAACGGTAGTTTTGCCCGATCCCGGGCCTGCGAGGACCATCAGCGGTCCGTCCTGATGACGGACCGCCATGCTCTGTGATTTTGTAAAAGAACTCATAAGATCAGCTTAATTTCTCAATTGCTTTCTGGATGCGGGCAATGGATTCCTCCCTGCCGAGAATCTCCAGGATCTCCGTTGCTCCGCAGGGTGTCATCTGCTTTCCGGATGCTGCCGTACGGATGGGCCACATGACGTATCCGTTTTTATATCCTTTTTCCGCCACATAGGCGCTCAGCATTGCATACAGTGCATCGTTGCTGTAGTCTTCCTGCTTCTCCAGAAGCGGCAGCACTTCCTTCAGCACGGCAAGGCTTGTCTCGGCGCTGGTCTTCATCTTCTTGTGGGTATACATGGATACATCGTATTCCGGCACCGCCTCAAAGAAATCGATATGATCCCGGATATCCGGAAAAGTCTCGATCCGGGTCTTCACCATCTGCGCGATTTTCCGGAAATCATAGTCCTTTGTAATGACCTCTTTCATGATCGGAAGCGCCTTTTCGTAGAACGCATCAAAGTCCATCGCCTTCATATATTCACCATTCATCCATTTTAATTTGCCGTAGTCAAAGACTGCCGGTGACTTGCTCATATGGCGGTAATCGAATTTCTCCACCAGTTCCGCCAGGGATGCGATCTCCTGATTATCCTCCGGGGACCATCCAAGAAGCGCTACAAAGTTCACTACCGCCTCCGTCAGAAATCCCTGCTCGATCAGGTCCTCGTAAGAAGAATGTCCGCACCGCTTGCTCAGCTTCCTGTGCGTCTCGTCCGTGATCAGCGGACAGTGAACATAAACCGGCACTTCCCATCCAAACGCCTCATAGAGACGGTTATACTTGGGAGAAGAAGACAGGTACTCATTGCCGCGTACCACATGCGTAATCCCCATAAGATGATCGTCTACCACATTGGCAAAATTGTAGGTTGGATACCCGTCAGACTTAATCAGTATCATATCATCCAGCTCTGCGTTGTCCACCGTAATATCTCCGTAGATCTCGTCATGAAACGTCGTGGTCCCGGTCTGGGGATTGTTCTGACGGATCACGTAGGGCACGCCTGCAGCAAGCTTTGCTTCCACTTCCTCCCTGGACAGATGCAGACAGTGCTTGTCATAGATACTGATCTCCTTGCCTGCCACCTCCTGCTTCAGGCTTTCCAGCCGCTCCTTATCACAGAAACAGTAATAAGCCTCGCCCTTTTCAACCAGCTTTTTTGCATATTCCAGATAGATGCCGGAAGCCTGGCGCTCACTCTGCACATAAGGCCCCACACCGCCGTCCTTGTCCGGTCCCTCGTCGTGGATCAGCCCCGTCTTCTGAAGCGTACGGTAGATGATGTCCACCGCTCCTTCCACCAGGCGCTCCTGATCGGTGTCTTCAATACGGAGCAGGAAATCCCCGCCCTCATGTTTTGCAATCAGATATGCATATAACGCCGTTCTTAAATTTCCCACATGCATCCTTCCGGTGGGACTCGGCGCAAATCTTGTACGTACTTTTCCCATATTCATTCACTCCTCAATCTTATCAGGAGGAAAATCCTGCCTGATTTTCCTGTAATGATACGATTATATACGATTGCCCCTGCTTTTACAAGCGGTGATTCATAAAAACACAAAGAGACCGCCGTTCATGTCGTTACTGTTCACGGAGCGGGGGGCTGCACCCTGGGCCTCTGTGAATCGTAATATCCCCTTGAACTGATATTTTTCAATGCATCAGTAAATACTCTGATATCCTCCCTCTTCCAGGGAAACCGCTCCAAAATACGATGCAAAATCCATTCCCAGGTACTTGCTCATCTGCTTCATCTCCACCAGCGTCTTCTGATCCACGGCGACTCCTTCGTTCTTTATACGCTCGCAGGCCAGCACTTCCTTTTCTCCATGGGTATAGATGCGGTCTTTCCCCACGGCCCTGGGCGCTTCCCGAAGCTCCTTGAGAAAGACGGAAAAATGTTTCTTCACCTCCTCCGGATCGCCGAAAACCGACGGATCGATCGCGATAAAACCGTGGCAGGTTCCGCCTTTGCCGTCCGTGTGGGTGTGATTGGAGGTCAGACCCTGCGACAGGATGGAGGTAAACAGCTCGCAGATCATACCGTATCCATATCCTTTATGACTTCCGGTGATCTCTTCATTTTCACCCAGAGGCATAATCCCGCCCCCGGTCTTGCCGACGATATTACGAAGAACCAGATCCGCGTCACTGGACGGATTGCCGTCCTGATCCAGCGCCCAGCCGTCCGGCAGCGGCTTCTCCGCCTTCCGGTACATCTCCAGCTTTCCTCTCGTGACGACGGTGGTGGAAGCGTCAAAGAAGAAAGGATACGGCTCGGCAGGCACGGCGATGGCGATGGGATTGCTTCCCAGCATGGCCTGCTTCGCATTGGTGGGCACCATGATCGCCTCGGAATTGGTAAAGGACATGCCGATCAGCCCCCTGTCACAGGCCATCTTCGCATAATATCCCGCGATTCCATAATGATTGGAGTTGCGCACCGTGACAATGGCCATACCGGTTTTTTTCGCCTTTTCGATGGCTGTCTCCATGGCCTTGTGCCCGATGAGCTGCCCCATGCCGTCATGTCCTTCGATGACCGCGGACACCGGCGTCTCGAATACCACTTCCGGCACCGCATCCACTTTGATCATCCCCGACTCGATTCCCTTGTGATAGCGGGTCAGCCGCTGCATCCCGTGGGACTCAATCCCATACTGATCCGACATCAGCAGTACATCCGTGATGATCCTGCTCTCTTCCTCCGAAAATCCGAATTTCCGAAACGCGTCCCTGCAGAATCGCTCCAATACCTCAACCTGAAAATACAAATGCGCCATTTTCTCTTCCTCCATATTCCCCTGATCATTGCTTCTGTTTCAGAGGCCTGCCGTCTCTGAACTGTTCCTTCAATATTTTACCTGAAAATGGAAAAAGATGCAACCCGGCCCGGCCAGTCTCCCACTCTGTCCGGCAACGGTATATGCAGCCCCAGCGCCCGTCCCATATATTCTGCGCACAGGCATTCTTCCCAATCAAAAAACTCATCAAAGTCTCCCGGAACCGGGATCGCTCTCCTCAAAAAATTTAACAGACCCTCAAAAAGCAGAGCCGTATCACATGGCTCTGCTTTTTGAAAAATATGGCAGTAAAACGGAAGTTTGTTGTCTATTGCAGGTCTGCTCCATTGGAAGCGATCACTTTTTGATACCAGTAGAAGGAATCCTTCTTATAGCGCTTCAGGCTTCCGGAACCGTCGTTTTCCCGGTCGATATAGATAAATCCGTAACGCTTCTTCATCTCCCCGGTTCCTGCGCTGATCAGGTCGAAGGGCCCCCACATGGTATAACCCATCAGATCCACGCCGCTCTCCACGGCCAGCCGCATCTGCGCAATATGATCCCTGAGATAGGCGATCCGGTATGGATCATGGACTTTTCCGTCCTCCAGCTCATCCACCGCTCCGATGCCGTTTTCCACGATCATCAGCGGAACATGATAGCGGTCGTACAGTTTATGCAATGTAAAACGCAGCCCCTGAGGATCGATCTGCCAGCCCCAGTCGCTGGCTTTCAGGTACGGATTTTTGGCGCCGCCCATGAGATTGCCCAGAGTAAGTTCCACGCCTTCCTTCCTCTTCGTCACACAGTTGGTCATATAATAAGAAAAGGAATAAAAATCCACTGTCCCGCTTTTCAAAAGTTCCAGATCTCCCTCCTGCATCTTCAGTTCGATCTGATTTTTCTCAAAATAATACTGCATGTAATAGGGATATTCTCCCTTCACCTGCACATCCCCGCAGAAATCATTGAAAAAATGATCCAGCTCCTGATATTCCAGCATATCGTCCGGAGAGCAGGTGAGCGGGTACATGGTAATGTGGCAGAGCATGCATCCGATCCGGAAATCCGGACGGATCCGATGCCCCTCCACGACCGCCCGGGCGCTGGCTAAAAAGACATGATGCAGCGCCTGATATCTGCGGGTTTTATCGTCAAAAGGATGGTTGTGATCCTCCGTCCGGTCATCCAGAATGCCCAGAATGTTCAGATTTCCTTTGGGCATGGTGGCAAAATTGATCTCGTTGAAGGTCAGCCAGTATTTTACCTTGTCCTTGTACCGCTCAAAGACGGTCACCGCATACCGCACAAAATAATCGATTACCCGGCGGTCCGAAAATCCCTGATACGTTTTCACCAGATGATACGGAATCTCAAAGTGCGACAGCGTAACCAGCGGTTCGATTCCGTACTGAATACTTTTTGACTCCGAAGATACCAAGGATCGCGCCGCCGATGCCGCTGCCGATCAGCGAAAATAAGAACGGCGTCTTCTCCGGCAGGGCAAAGCCATAGATGGCGGGCTCCGTCACGCCGCAGATACCGGAGATGGACGCGGACGCTGCCAGCGCTTTCCTTTTCTTATTCCGGATCTTCAGGAACATGGCAAAAGTAGCTGCTGTGGTCGCAAAGGCACATCCAAAGCTGCCGGCGATCACCGTATCATAGCCCAGAGAAGCCATGTTCATAAGGGAGATCGGAATAACCGCCCAGTGCAGACCGAAGATAACCAGCACCTGCCACAGAATACCGACCACAGCCGCAGTCAGGACTGCTGAAAAGCTGTACAGGCTGGTGAAGATCTGGGACAGGAAATCAGTAATAAGGGATACCACCGGCCCGATCACCAGAAGTCCCGCCGGGATGCTGATAATCAACACTGTAAACGGCACAAAAAAATTCTGGATCGCTTCCGGTATGTATTTTTTTGCCGTCTTCTGTACGAATCCCGCAAAGGCCGTCACCACCAGAATCGGAACAACCGAGCTGGTATAATTACCCGCCACAAAAGGAATTCCGATAAAATTCGTATAGTAGTCTCCGATCATGGGCAGCGTTCCCAGCGCTTCGCCTGCCGCCTCCAACGTGCTTTTCTGTATGGACGGATAACACATGACGGCTCCCAGGAGAATCCCGATCACCGGCTGGACATTGAACTTCCTCGCGGCCGAATATCCAAGGATCACCGGGAAGAAATAAAATACAGAATCGCCGATGGCATTGAGAATCAGATACTTCCCGCCGGCCCCGTAGGACTGGCCCAGCAAAAGGAGCAGCACCGCGTTCAGTCCTTTTACGATACCTGCCGCGCAGAGCGCACCCAGCACCGGCTGGAAACAGCCGCTGATAATGTCAATCAGCCGGTTGAACAGCCCTTTCTGTGTATCTCCCGCATCGGAAGCATTTTCCTCCGTGATGCCCGCCGCAATGCATACATCCGCGTATACATCTGCCACGTGATTTCCGATCACCACCTGATACTGTCCGCCGCTTTTCATAACCGTGACGATGCCGTCAGACCCTTTCAGGGCGTTGTCATCCGCCTTTCCCTCGTCCGCCAGCTAAAAGCGCAGACGGGTAATGCAGTGAGTCAGGCTTTTGATATTTTCTTTTCCGCCGACTTTTTCCACGATAAATTCCGCAAGTTTTCCGTATTTTCCCATTTCATTCTACCTCCACATTTTTTATGACCATCCAATGGACTGCAGAAAGAAAATGCACACTGCAGAGACACCGATCAGGATCAAGGCATAAGGCACGGCGTACCGCATCCATTTGGAATATCTGGTTCCGGACAGGATCAGTCCTGTCGCCATGACCGAAGACACCGGAGTCAGAAAATTGGTCAGCCCGTCCCCCAGCTGATAGCAGGTACAGAGGACCTGCCTCGTGATGCCCAGCACGTCCGCCACCGGCATGAACAGGGGCATCAGAATCGGAACCTTGGCCGGTCCCGATGGCATCATAAAGTTAAACAGCGTCGTAAAGAAAAACATACCGATAGCTGAGAAGGAGGAACCCATGCTCTGAATCAGCCCGAGCGCTGCATGGGCGATGGTATTGATCACCTGCCCGTCCGCCAGTATGGTACTGATCAGTTTGGAAAAACCAATCAGCAGACAAACCGCTCCCATCTGTGTGGCCCCTTCGCAGAAACGCTTTGCCCAGTCATTGGGCGTAAAACGAAAGACGCCTCCCAGGATCACCGCCCCGATAAATCCGATGCCGATCAGATACTCAAATCCCCAGTTGTATTTGGAGGAACCATACGCATAGATCACAAAGGGCAGAAGGATCATGAGCACTGACACAACCGAAGATCGTCTCAGACTGACCGGAGCATTGTCATCCCTGCTGCCGCCCTCCGGTTCCAGAATCTCTCCGTCAATGCTTTTGGAGGGATCACGGGATACCCGGAGCGCATAACGGGTATTGTAAACGGCACAGACCACCGTAAAAATGATCCAGATCACGATTCGCACCGACAGTCCGGACACAGCGGGAATTCCGCACATCTCCTGACACATGAGGATCATCAAGACCGTCGGCCCGATGGCCTGCCCGGTAATGTAGGGCAGATAGAAGATCGCCATGCCTGCCACCCGGTCCAGCCTCGTCCTCCGGGCCAGAAGCATCCCGCAGGCCACAAAGGTGATCATGGCGTCATTTCCCGCCAGTCCGCCCAGCAGAGACATCATGACGGTAATGCAGGGGATCAGTACCTTCAGGCTCTTGTCCTGGAGTCGGAAGATGGAGAAATCCACCACATTTTCAATGGCGCCGGAAGAGATCAGTACATTTACCATCCCTCCCAGCACAAACAGGAGCGCAAACGTCGTTCCCATGGACGCGATTGCCGAGGTAAGCTTCAGCACCGCACTCCACAGATTCACCGGCGTATTCTGCACATACTGAAAAGAATCTGCGATCACATAGCCGTCGGCATCAAACTGATAAGTGCCTGCCGGTATCACATAGGTCAGCGCACAGCTGACAGCCGCCAGCGCCACCAGCAGCACCATCACATGAGGAAACGCCAGTTTATTTTTCACCATAATTTTCTCCTATGTAGAGTTCCGCATCTGTCCTCTCATCCCCCCGGTGTCTGGAAGCATTTCCGGCCACTGACGCGCCCGGAAACCCTTCCGGGGGCTGTTCCGACAGATGCTGTTTTCATGTACTTCAGATCCTTGCTGTTTTGCTTTTGCGGGCGGCTTCTGCAACCGCTTTTGCAACTGCTCCTCCCACTCTCTCATCAAAGGCCGCAGGTATGATATAGTCTGCATTCAGTTCTTCCACCGGGATCAGGGAAGCCAGCGCTTCTGCTGCCGCAAATTTCATCTCATCATTGATTTCCCTTGCTCTCACATCAAAAGCGCCCCGGAAAATGCCCGGAAATGCCAGCACGTTGTTGATCTGATTTGGATAATCGCTTCTGCCGGTGGCAACCACAGCGGCTCCTCCTGCCTTTGCATCTTCTGGAAAGATCTCCGGCGTGGGATTGGCACAGGCGAATACAACAGCGTTTGCGTTCATAGTCTGAACCATCTCAGAAGTAACCGCTCCCGGCGCGCTGACTCCGATAAATACGTCCGCTCCTTTTAGGACGTCTGCCAGAGAACCCCGCTTTTTCTCCCGGTTCGTGACCTTTGCCATCTCTTCCTTGACCTCATTCATGCCCTCGCCCCGTCCCTCATAGATCGCACCCCGGCGGTCGCACAGGATCAGATGCCGCACTCCGGCGGACAGCAGAAGCCTGGAGATGGCGATTGCCGCCGCTCCCGCACCGTTGACCACAACTCTGATTTCTTCCAGGTTCTTATGCACTACTTTCAGCGCATTCATCAGTCCGGCCAGCGTAATGACGGCCGTCCCATGCTGGTCATCATGAAAGATCGGAATGTCGCAGCGCTCTTTCAGCTTCTTCTCGATCTCAAAACAGCGGGGCGCAGAGATATCTTCCAGATTGATCCCTCCAAAGCTTCCGGAAATCTGATAGATCGTCTCCACGATGGTATCCACATCCTTGCTCTTGATGCATAAAGGAAATGCATCTACGTCTCCGAAGGCTTTAAAAAGCACGCATTTTCCCTCCATAACCGGCATGCCCGCCTCGGGGCCGATATCCCCAAGACCAAGAACCGCCGAACCGTCCGTCACCACCAGACACATGTTGTGACGCCGGGTCAGCTCATAGCTTTTCTCCGGGTCTTTCTGAATCTCCAGACAGGGCTGAGCCACTCCCGGCGTGTAAGCCAGAGACAGATCTTCCCTGCTCTTTACCGGCACTGTGGCAACCACTTCAATCTTCCCTTTCAGCCTCTCGTGCAGCTTCAGGGATTCCTTTGCATAATCCATTTTTATTCTCCTGTTAAAGTTCCGCATCTGCCTGTTCCGGCAGATGCTGTTTTAAAGTTCCGCATCTGTCTTTTCCAGCAGATCCTGTTTTAGAGTTCCGTTTCCGTCTTTTCTGTATCCGGGCAGGGAAAGGTCGAACCTCCGTAGGGCATCACAATCACCCGGGAATCGGCTCCCTGTTCCCGGACAGCGGCCTCAAACGCTTCCTGCACTGTACCAAACGGTTTCATAAAAAGCGTCTTTACAAACTCCGGTTCCAGATCGGACACCAGATAAATGTCCGCCTGCTCCAGCACCAGCGCGATTGCCGCCGCCTTGTGTCCTCCGAGTTCGAACTTTTGTTCGATTCTTCTCGTCAGTTCTTCCGGCACCCTGGCCTTTGTCATCCATTTTTCAAAGGTCGATTCCCCCAGCCCTTCCCTGCAGGAGCCAATCAGGATGATGGTTCCGCCCTTTTTCACTGCATGCTTTGCGTTGTCCAGCGCTTTCTGGGTCTGATACAGATTCAGATCTTTGGGTGCGCCTCCTTGGGATACGATCACAATATCTGCTTTCTTCCGGATTTTTTTCTGATAGATGCCGTCCAGATACCGGCAGCCTTCCCGATGGGCTTTCACTGCATCGCCGGCTGTTGCGTAAAGGATCTTTTTATGCTCATCCAGAACCACATTCAGAATAAAATCCACTCCGCAGACGGCTGCCGCTTCCTCAATATCCATGCGCACCGGATTATCATCCAGCCTGCCGGCGCACGCCCGGGGATCTGTCATCATCCGGTGATTTGCCTGGATCGCCGCCCGGGTGGACACCCCCGGCATAATCGCCTTTCCGCCTCCGGAATAACCGGCAAAATAATGATATTCGATATTGCCGATGCAGATCCGCCGGTCTGCTTCCGCAACGATTCTTGTGATGTCCACCGGCGTCCCCCGGGCCGTCACGCCCAGATGCACACAGTCTTCCGGGTCAGAATCCACGCAGCGGATTTCCCGGTAAACCCGGTCTCCGGCCAGCTTTCTCTTTTCCTCTTCGGTATGAGGTCTGTGGCTTCCCAGCGCGAATACAAGAGTGAGATCCTCCGGCTTTGCTCCTGCCGCATACAGCTCATCCAGCAGAGCAGGCAGGATCTCCCTACTGGGTACCGGTCTGGTGATGTCGCTGGTCACAATGGCGATCTTCTCACCGGCTCTTATCATATCCCTGAGTGCAGGCGCACCGACGGGATGCTGCAGAGCTCTTTGCACCTCTTCGATTCCGGTCAGATCATGAGATGCCTCATTGGGAAGCAGAACCTCCGGATGCATCGCATCCGGTATGGATACTTCCTGCACCCGATCCCCGATTCCAAGTCCGATCTTCATCTGCTCATTCCTTTCCGCCGGATGCTTTGATATCATCCGCTTCTTTCATGACCGGATTTTTCTCATTGTCAAAGCATTTGATCCGGCAGGATTCGCCGTTATATTCCGGCCATTCCGTCTCTTTTGGAACCTCATAACGGAAAAATCCGCACCATGCCTCCTGTATGACGGATACCAGCCTCTCCATCTCTTCCCGGGAAGCACCGTCCAGCATAGGAGCGTCCCAGGCTTCCAGGTTGCCGAACACAAAGGGAAGTTCCAGACAATGGCAGGCGCCGAACCGGGACGCTCCCGCCTTCCAGTCAAAACGATATTTCCAGACGCTGCATCCTTTCTGCGCCGCAAGACAGGCAAATGCCCGGGCCGGAAGCTCATAGCGCATCTGCTGAATCTGCGCCGCCTTCTGCACCGTCTCCTCATCTCTGCCGGTGAGAAATGCGTTCATTTCCTCTTTTGTCGTTCCGATTACAATCCGGACCTTTCTCTCTGCCGCTGCCGCTGCCGCCGCCTGGATCGTCTCTTCCGGCGTATGCCAGGAATCCATCACCGGTTTAAAGACCATTCCCTGATGCTTTGCCAGAAGTTCTGTATCTATCCCTTCCGCCGCATCCAGAATCTCATCCACGGAGCAGAACTGCAGCTTTTCTTTCACTGCTTCTTTCTCATCTCCGGAAATCCCGAGATTTTTCACCAGGCTCCTGCCCACCGCAAAAGCATCTTCCTGCAGATGATTGCCTCTTCCCAGCGAGGGACTCTGCAGAATAACCTGCCCAAACAGGTCCCGGGAATCCGACCTGGACAAAATATGTACGATGGCATTGGCACCCGCCGACTGGCCGAACAGCGTCACCTTTCCGGGATCTCCGCCGAACGCTCTGATATTTCTCCGGATCCACCGAAGCGCCAGCATCTGATCTTCCACCGAAAGATTGTGCTCACTGATCCCCGGATACTGGAAAAACCCAAAAGGACCCAGCCGGAAATTCACATTGACCACAACCACATGCCCTTTTTCGGCCAGCTTCGCCCCGTCGTACCATTCCAGATCACCTCCGCCATAACAGTTTGCTCCTCCGTGGAACCATACGGCAACCGGCAGCTCCTCACCGGGAGATGGCGTGCTGACTGTCAGAGTCAGACAGTCTTCGCTTCTGGGAAGCAGCACCGGCCCCATGGGAAGATCCAGGTCCGAAGCTCTCTGAGGCGGGATCGGGCCGCGTCTGCCGGCATCCCGGACTCCTTCCCACGGTCCGAAAGGTTCCGGAAGACAAAATCTCCGGCTTCCAACCGGCGGTTTTCCGTAAGGAATTCCGTGAAACTGCAAAATTCCGCTCTGCATGACTCCTCTGACTTCTCCGCCTTCTGTTTTCACAATTTCTCTCATCGTTCCCTCCTTTGTTATTTGTTCGTCCTTTTGCTTTATTGCCCTTTATGCTAGTATAAAAAGACAAAATTGTCAATATATAAATGAAAATACGGAATTTTCACCAAAAATCAGTCTCATTTTTTATGCAGAATGCTGATATTATTTGACATTGTACGGAACATCCGTTATTCTGTTTTTATACGCCAACAAACAGATCAATCAGAAAATCTTCATGTCATACGGAGGTATCGGAATCCATGGAACAGGATTTGAAAATCAGCAAAAAATCAACTGCCGATCTTGTCTCTGACAAAATAAAGGAACTGATCACAAACCACACCTGGACAGCCGGACAGAAAATCCCCACAGAGATGGAACTGTCCAGAAGCTTTGGCGTCAATCGCCTGACGGTCCGCATCGCTCTGCAGCGTCTGAGCGCTCTCGGACTTCTGGATATCCGCGTCGGGGACGGCACCTATGTCAAACAGTTTGATCTAAATGACCAGATCCACGAGCTGGCTGATTTTTACATCAATCCGGAAACCATAGAAAATGTCATGGAATACCGGGAAGTCATCGAATCCGGCTGTGTCCCTGCCATGATCCGGCGGTATACCGAAGAAGAACTGGAACATTTTCACGAATTGTGTCTGAAGTTCCAGGCTGACTTGGAACAGTATTATGAAGAAAAGGACCCGGAACAGGCCCGAAATTATTTTCTGAAAACGATTGATACGTCGGAAGAAATGCATGCTTCACTGATCGGTATGACCCACAATACCCTAATGACCTATGCTTTTTCTCTGGCAAAGGAGCCCATGCGCCGTCATATGCATCACAACGCTGCCAGGCGTATCAAGGATCTGGACTCTGAGCAGAAAAATATCTGGCCCGGACGGTGGCTTGCACTCTATGAAGCGCTGCGCAAAAAAAATGAAGAAGAATGCAGAACGCTTCTTCTTCAGATTATCCGGATTTAATTTATCATTGTATCAATATTGCCTGCGCATGCTCTTTCACCCTACGCAGGGATTGCTGTCCCCAGGGCCTGACGAATCATTCCGTTAGAGAATCATCAGACCCACGGAACTTTCATCCCCTTCCACGAGCAGAAGAAAATGCCGCTTCGCAGCGCAAATTCGGCGCGGGAAGAAGCGCTCTGCTTTGGATGGATCAACGGGCAGATGCA
>ERZ778510.931-NODE-931-length-21102-cov-109.826056_pt1 | contig 21102 bp, 27 predicted proteins | sample MGYA00510348_ERZ778510 | MGnify/ENA primary metagenome ERZ778510 (study PRJEB29527, sample SAMN07138969) | mouse gut metagenome | material: feces | host: mouse | place: China:Nanjing | collected 2016-01-25 ... | reverse complement strand
CCATTGAAGGGAATTGTGATACCACCTTATTCCTCGGAGGGAAGGAAAAGACCACTTTAAAAGAGATGGCGGAAATTTTGGGTAAGGAAACGATAGACCTTTACAATACCTCTGACACAAGGGGTACGTCGCAGTCCTACGGTTTAAATTATCAAAAAACCGGAAAAGATATGCCATACTTGTTTGTGAAGAGTTGGCTGCCCAATGCAAAAATAAACGGAACAGGGACACGATCAGCCGGCAATTCAGCTAATCGTGTCTTTTGTATTTCTTTAAATATGTAGTTTTTTTAATCGACAAAATATTTGTTTTTGAAGAAAGACAGAATGAAATGGGTGGATTCCGCAGGCGCAGGCATTGTGGAAATGTCGTATAACTGGCTGTTTCATGGAGTTGTGGGTAACTCTGTTTGCAGGACGTGGGAAAGCTGTACTTTGATTTTCCATGTGCTGTGAACAGAGTTATCCATGACGCAATAGCCAGTTATGCACATTTCCATGATGCAGAAGCAGCTATGCTTAACTTGCTGATTTCCATTTCCTGCACCAGCTATGTGTACCTTTGCGGGGGGTTATATCCATCTGAAAATATTTTTCACAACAAAACAAGGTCTGTTTACAACTTGCCGTATCAGGACAAAACAATTTTCACGATATACTTTTAAGAAGTGTTGTTTTTTGTCATATGGCATGGATTACAAAAAATCTACATAAAGGAGATTATAGCTATGGAGGACTTTATTGGCAGGACAGATGCCGGCACACGAACCGCAAAAGATACCGTCTGTGTGGCAATCTGTGATGACGAGGCATTTATGCTTGACCTGCTGGAAGAAAAAGTAAAGAAAATGCTCCCTTCTACGGCAGTGGAACGGTTTTCTTCCGGCAGGGAGCTGTTGGAAGGCAATACGAAAGCGGACATTTTATTTCTGGACATACAGATGTCGGAGGTGGATGGCATGGAAACGGCAAGGTTTTTACGCAGGCAGCATAGGGACACGCTCATCATATTTGTTACGGCAGCGCCGGAGTATGTTTTTCAAGCGTTTGATGTAGGCGCGTTCCATTATTTAGTCAAGCCTTTGGAAGAGCATAAATTCTCTGAGGTTTTTGGAAACGCAGTACAGGAGATTAAGCGCAGAAAGGCGGGAAGCGGGGAATCTGATGGAGAATACATGATGATACAGGCAGGGGGAGTCCATACTAAAATACTGCTGAAAGATATTATTTATGCGGAAGTGTTCAACCGTAAGGTTATCATTCATACTATCAACGGTGATACAGAATATTATGGGAAACTGTCCGATTTGGAGAAAAAAGTTGGGGAGGATTTTTTCAGACCGCACAGGTCGTATCTGATTCATTTTAAGTATGTGCTGAGGTATGATGCTGTGTCTGCTGTTATGGAAAACGGGACAGCGTTGATTGCAAAGCAGAATTATCCGAAATTTGTGAAACAGTATCTGAAATATAACCAGAGGAAAGGAAGGGAGATTCGGTGAGTCTGGTAGAATTATGTTGGAATATTACGTCTTACATATCAATTATTGTGCAGCTTGTTGCTGCGGGCATATGTCTTGGAATATTTGTATCGCCTTATATGCTGGGCAGAAGCAAAGCGGTTAAGGCGGGTGCAGTGTATGGTGTGGTAATGACGGTTTTATACATCATGCCGCCCCGGATAGACAATATCCTTGCATATTTCATTGGTACATTAGCGGCATTCGCCGTAATGTGCGCAGAGGACGGGCGCAATATCAACCAAAAGATATTCTTGTCTGTTAATTTTTTTTCACTGCGTTGGCTGTCCGCTTCTATGGCAGGAATCATAGACTATTTTTTTGATAGTGTTCTTTTAAACCCGGAGATAGCAGCTTTGGGTTGGCTACAGTACGGATTGTATGTGACAGTAAGAATTTTGGGCATACTGTTTAGTTTTCTGCTCCTGCTATTATCTGTCAAGGCAGTCAACAGGGCGTATGAAAGCAAGGACAGATATATGGAAAGAAGGGAACTTGTGATGCTGACTGTGCCGTCCCTGTCAGGGATAGCCGGTTATGCAATATTCCATTTTTACCAGATTAAATCTGAAATGACGGGATTTTATGATGTACTTTGTTTTTTATACTATCTGATATCCGTAATGGCAATCCTTGTGACAGTTATTATCTTCCAGCATTGGAAAACTTCACAGGAAGAACAGTCCGGGCATGAACTTTTGGAAAGCCAGATAAATAACATAAAAACGCATATCGAGGGGGTTGAAAAGCTGTATGGGGATATCCGTTCCCTGCGCCATGACATGGGAAACCATATCCAGATAATAGAGCGTTTGATGGGGACGGAAAACACCGCCGAGGCTTCGGCATATCTTGAGAGGCTGAAAATAGAATGGAAGGAGCTTACGCCTGAGATCCGGACAGGGAATCCGGTTACGGATATGATTCTTTTGGAAAAGAAAAAAGAAGCCGGAATGCGTGGAATCCGGTTCGAGTGCGACTTCCGTTATCCTGAAAATACAAAACTGGATGCCTTTGATGTAAGCGTGATTTTATATAATGCGCTGAATAACTGCATGGAATCGGTAAATGGGGAAAAGCCGTATATCAGGATTCAGGCATTCCGCAAAAACAGTATCTTTATGCTGATTATCAGCAACAGCTTTGAGGGCAGACTTTTCACCAATCCAGCAGATGGACTTCCGTACACGACAAAAAAAGGCAGTGGGCATGGGATTGGCTTGAAGAATATGCTCAGGGTGGCTAAGAAGTATATGGGAGATCTGTCATTTGAACAAAATGGGAATGAGGTTATGGTAGGAATTATGCTTCAGGTTGCGTAAGGGGTTCACAACAGAATGAGGGCGGTTCACAGCATGGCACTTTGTTTATACAAATGATATCCCGATAAAATTGATAGAGATTAGGATTTTCTCATATGTGAAACGGATTTCAAAATTTTTTCAAGGAGGACACTACTATGAAAATTAATGGTATCAATGGAACAAACACACAAATGGGACAGATGGGGATGAATCAGGCAGCGGATTCATACAGCCGGAACATCCAGAGCCAGATTGCAAACGCACAGAAGCAGTTGCAGGAGCTTTCTTCTAATGAGGAAATGACATTAGAGGAAAAGATGAAAAAGCGGCAGGAGATACAGCAGCAGATCAGCGACCTGAATATGCAGTTAAGGCAGCACCAAATGGAACAGCGAAAAGAGAAACAGCAGGCAAAGGGAACATCTATGGATGATATGCTGGGCGGAACAAAGGGCGGCAAATCAGGCAGTAAAAGCGCCGGACTTTCCCAGGCAAGCATGACGGCTATGATTTCTGCGGACACATCCATTAAGCAGGCAAAGGTGCAGGGCAGCGTGGCAACCAGCATGGAGGGCAGAGCAGGCGTATTGGAGTCCGAAATCAAAAATAATCATGGCTCTGATGTGACAAAGAAGCAAGAGGAGCTTGCGGATGTGACGCAGAAAGCACAGGCGGCTACCGCATCGCAGATGAATACGCTCGCAGAGGCAAATAAGGCGGTGGAAGAAGCTGCTGCGGCAGAGCGCAATGACAATAAGGCTTCCGGGGCAAAAGAAGAAAACACAGCAGAAAAGGCAGCGGAAAGCGGTACAAACGGAGAAAAAGCACAGGACGGTGTATCTGGCACCGGGTCACAGACAGGAAATGCGGAGAATGTACAGCGGGATGACAGTACACAGGCGGAAAATGTACAGCCTATTGAAACAGCCGTTCCGGAAGTTACAACAGCACAGGCAGCAGTTTATACCCATGTAGATGTGCGCTTGTAGGAGGTGGTTCTATATGTCAGAAATTAACAGCTTTAACGACTACGCAAGCAGATACAACACCAATATGGATTATTCTACGTTGTTTGGCGGCGGCGCTCCCTATATAGACAGCAGCATGGGCGGGATTAACGTATCTGATTATGCCATGATTAAAAACGGCAGTTATGGAAAGCTGATGAAAGCGTACTATGCGAAGCAGGATGCGGATAAGTTGTCGCAGACAGGGGATTCCACCAAGACGCTGACGTTAATGCGTTCCAGTGCGGATTCTCTGAAAAAGTCCGCAGAGGCGTTAGGCAATGCTTCGCTTTATGAAAAAAAGAAATTCAAGAAAAAAGATGAGGAAACCGGGGAAGAAACCGAGGTAGAGGATTATGACTGGGATGCCATCACAAAGGCGGTCAAATCATTTGTTGACGATTATAATTCTGTGGTGGAGCAGGCGGGAAATTCAGAGACGAAGAATGTTCTGCGCAATGCGGCGTGGATGACCAGCATAACGGAGAAGGCAGGCAACCTGCTCTCAAAAGTGGGCATTACCGTCGGCAAAGGCAATAAACTGGAGTTTGACGAGGATGCCCTGAAGGAAAAGACAGCTTTAGGGAAAAGCGGAATTGAGCTTGACAACATCTCTACTTTAAAATCCCTGTTTACCGGATATGGTTCCTTTGGCAGCCAGATTTCGCAGAAGGCATCAGCTACTTCCAGTGCGGCGGCGAGGACAAAAGGCGTTGATAAGACTTATAACAAGAACGGCACTTATTCCGACACAATCTCTAAGCTGTTCCAAAGCACGATTGATGAAAGAGTGGGCAGTAAAGACAAGGACAAGGATAAGGTAACGGATAAATCCTATTGGGAACAGAAATTGAAAGAAGAAAAAGACAAGGACAAAGACAAGAATGATTGATTCTTATAGAGTGCGATGGGAACTGAAAAAGCATATTTTTCAGTTCCCCTATGTTTATTAGTACGCCATGTAATAAATAACTGCTTATATTGCACCAGATAAATTTTTAACAGTATATGATAAAAAAACGGAGGAGTACCGGAGTGCATTGAAAATCTCAGCGGTGCAAAGCATTTATTAGTTCGGGCGGTAAAGTATAAGAGGAAAAATGTTTTAATAGGGCAGATTGATATGCCGGAAGAAAAATGAAATCAGGAGGATAAGTTATGGCAATGGAAATTACAAACAACTATAGCACTTATGAGAATATCTATGCAACACAGAAACAGCAGACAGAAAAGAAACAGGCTGCATCAGGAAAGGAAACATCAGAAACGGTGGACGCACAGAAAAATTCCAAAGTAGGAAATGACAAGACGAAAAGTACGGCAGATTATGCGAAAAAATTGGAAAAACTTGTGCCAAGTGTAGAATTTCGTGTAGGGAATGCCTGTGTATCTGCCCAAAGCGGTAAGTCACTGACCGTTAATCCCAAACTTTTGGAAAAAATGCAGAATGATCCGAAAAAAGAGAAGGATATGAAAGACTTGATAAAAGGCGTTGAATCAGCAACAAAGCTGATGGATGGAATCTATAAAGCCAGTGGTTGGTCTGTTGTATACCGTCATAGTTATATAGACGAAAATGGAAAATATAGTGCTATTGCTTGTGTCAGAAATGATTTTATGCTGAATATGAGTGACAAACTTCGGGAGGAAAGACGGGAAAATTGTGAAAAGCTGATTGAAAAGACAAAAGAAAAGGCGGCAGAAAAGGAAAAAGAATTACAGGAAGCGTTAGAGGGAAATAAAACTGAAACAGAGGATAAGAAAACAGACGGAGAGCAGGAAAAATCAGGCATTATTGTTGTCAAGGAAAATACGCCGCTGGAAAAAGCGGAACAGATGCTTTTAGAGAAATTAGAAAATTCCGAAAACGGAGAAATTTACCTTGATGATGACGATATGCAGAAAGTGCTTGAAGCAGCAAGGGAACGGGAAGAAAAAGAGGCTGTCAAAAAACAGGGCAATCATGCAAATCCGGTTGGAGCAAATCTTGATTTGCAGATATAAGCGAAAGATGGCTGCAATTCAGCCACATAAATATAAAATAATCATGATTAGTGGTGGGTTGATAAGGATTGACTAACAGTGCATTGGTAATAAGGGCATCCATACATTAGCATATATAGGGAGGAATGAATATGCCGAATATTACAAATTATAGTCCTCTTATTCAAAGTATGTTCGGAAGAAAAGGAACTTCATGGGGAACGGGATCAACCTTGCCGGGCGTGTTTCAGTTTTCACAGTTAAACAGCAGTTCCATACAGTCACAGTTGAAAGCGGCGGGGATTGATACGAGCAGTAAGCGGTATAAAGCGGTTATTCAGCAGATGACAAAGAGTGGCTGCAAGGGCAATATGTTTACAAATGTGCAGGCAATTAAAAATCTAATGAAAAATTACAATTCAAGGGGAGAATTTGTCGATTCAGATGGATTGACCGGTCTTATTGTAACGGATGAAACAGGCGACAACTATAAAAAGATTATTGATATTCCCGAAAGCAGCAAGGATAAAATGTTTGAAGCTGTAAGAGATAGTTTTTTGCACCGTAATGGAATGGGGGACGGAAAAGGAGATACAGAAATTTTCACGGATATGTATAGGCAGATGAAGTCAGACGACAGACTGTCCGCAGGTTATACATTGAGGCAGTACCGTTCGGCATATGTGCAGACGTTTGTATCAGCAATTAAGGCAGTTGATCCAACATGGGAATACGGCAAAGCCATACCTTCCGGCGCACTGGACGGCATTACAAGGGAATCAATAGAGAGTGCGCTTGTGCAGAAAGGAAATACTTTTGCAAACAAAACTGTTGATTACTATGTTTAATTTCCAAGAGTAAGGTCAAAATCCACCACTTTTAGGTGGCAAGCTTTAGCGGTACTTCAATTATCAATAAAAGCGTAGCATAAAAATTTAAAGTCAGCGAAAGAGTAAAAGAAAAACTCATATTTTAAAGGGCGTACTGTATTTCGTAATAAATTGTGCGATTGCAATACGCCTTTTAATCTTTATGATGTAATGGGAGTATAAAAACTGTTGATTGATATAGGAATTTTTCAATGGGTTTGAGGTACAAACGGGAGAGAATTATGATAAAAAAATATGGAAATGTACGAAAGTGTACAAGAAAAAATTCCGGCAGTCAGCCGCACATAAAGGTGTATCGTGATGGAGTAAAGACTTCTAAGCGATACACCTTTTTTAATGTCGAATTTTGAGCGTTTTCAAATTTTTTTGCGGTTTCTTTTTCATATATTTGCGGAGAAAAACAGGCTTAGGCAGTATTGCCCCGGCAGGGATTTCAGATTTGGTTTACAGCTTCATGTATGGCTGTTTTGAGAGCATGGACTTTTGTGTATCCCACACTTTTTTCATCAGCTCCTTGACTTCCTTTACATCGGCGGCATAGACATTGCCTGTGGCATTCATTCGCTTTGCTATCTGGTTCAGATTGCCGCTGATTTTTCCGAGTGCGGCATTGTATTCCCGAAGCTCGGAATAGTCAATGTCATAGACAAAACCATACAAAATTTGGCGGCGCAGAAAAGCGGATTTGCTTTTCATGCCGGAGGCTTTTACCTTCTGTTCCAGTATGTACTGCTCATCATCACTCAGATATATTTTTAACTCGTTTTTGCGTTCTCTGTTTGCCATTTTTAATGTCCTTTCTGTAATGGATTGATGAAAACATTTTACACAATCTTCTGTGCCGTTATGGGGGATATTTGTGCATAAAAATGAGTGAAAAAATCAAAAATTCCGATAGGGTAATTTTTTGATTTTTGTGTGCAGAGGGGGTCAGGGGGAAACTTCCCCTTGCAAGCATTTTTTTCAAGTTTCCGTCCTTTGGGAAATTGGAAAAAATCAGCCTGTGAGGGAACACAGGCAGTGCTTGCTATTCGTTATACCGACTTTTTTTAGCAGCACTGATAAATATGGGATTTGTTCAGAAAAAAGTCGGTATAACTTTCACCGTTTTTGAAAAAATAACCAAACTTTTTTGAGGAATGTAGCCATAGAGGGAATATTACTTTTTTTATAATAACCACAAGGAATTAAACAGAGGGAGGAGGTGAAACATGAAGGACAATACATTCCAGCGGCGGCGTGAGATTGAGTATATGCTGCTGTCGGGAAAAAAGCTGACTACAACGGAATTGATGAAGATATACCATGTCGGCAGGAAAGCAATCCGCAGGGATTTTGACATCATCGGCGAAGAACTGCCCGTGGTTACACGGCAGGGATATGACGGTGGTTATTACCTTGCGGGCGGTGTGTCGCAGCACCAGAACTCTCTCACGCAGGAACAGTTGGAATGTTTGGAAAAAGTTGCTGTGACCTGTGGTTCAGATGACAGGAAAATTGTTTTGTCAATCATACATGAATTTGGACCGTACTGCGGAAGTTTTACATAGAAAATGACGGGGAGGTGTGGCATGGACACTGCACACCGGAGAATGGAAATCATCAGCATTTTAGCCGCCAAAAGACACATGACAATGGGGGAGCTTGCATGGGAACTGGAGGTTTCAAGGCGCACGATAATGAATGATGTTATCGCACTCTCGTTTGATTACCCAATCTACACAAAGCCGGATGAGGGCGGCGGGGTTTTCATCACAGAAAATTACAAACCTTATGCTAACACCCTCACGCTGACGGAACAGAAAACCTTATGCGGCTTATATGATAAAGCAGAGGGGAAAGCGAAAGAAATTCTTTTCCGTATCATTCGCAAATATGGTGCGGACAAGCTGAAAATTTAAGGCGGCATTTGAACGCCGACACTAAAAACTGAATACATAATCCAACATATATTTCTGCAATCTTTCCCGATTGTTTGCAGAAAGTTTTACGGGATTTTTGTTAATATGGAGTGCAGGCTGCACTCAATATTAACCATAGCAATTTGCTATTGCACAGCGCAAGGGCAGTCACAGACTTATGGGAAAAGTCTGGGCTGTCCTTTTTGTGCGTTTAAGGAGGTATTTATGGCAAAGAGATATTACTGGTTGAAACTGAAAGCGGACTGGTTTTCAGATAAGCGCATCAAGAAGTTACGCTCCATAGCGGGCGGCGATACGCACACAATTATCTACCTGAAAATGATGCTGCTTTCGTTAAAGGACGAGGGGAAACTTTACTTTGAGGGCGTGGAGGACAACTTCGCTTCGGAAATTGCCCTTGCGCTTGATGAGGATACAGAGAATGTGAAGCTGACACTTGCATTTTTACAGCGGCATGGGCTGATCGAAATCGGCGATGATGATGAGTACCAGCTAACGGAAGTGCCAACAATCATCGGTTCGGAAACAGCGTCAACCATACGTTCAAGGGAATGCAGGGAACGGAAAAAACAACTTGCGCTTGGACAGGAAGTGTTGCAATGCAACACAAATGAAACGGACTGCAACAATATGAAACAGGTTTGCCGCGTAGAGAGAGAGTTAGAGATAGAGAGAGATAAAGAGATAGAGAAAGAGGGAGAGGGAGAGGGAGAGGGAGAGAAAGACACGCTCGCCCCGTTGCTTATGGGAGATTCCATAATGTTTTCCTCTCTGATTCGGAACTTGATGCTTTGAAAACAGAACTGCCCGGCAAATGGGAATATTATATTGACCGTTTATCTGTACATATTGCTTCAAGCGGAAAGAAATATAACAGCCATGCCGCCACGATTTACAAATGGGCGCAGGAGGACGCTGAAAAGGCAGCAATCACAGAAAATGCACTGAAAATGGGAATACCCAATTATTCATACAGTGAGGAGGACAGCTTATGAACGGTTTAACAGACATGATTTTACAGATGATGGATACCACGCCGGACACTGAGGATTACATGGGTGAGGACGGTTTATTGCACTGTGGGAAATGCCGCAAGCCTAAAGAAGCCTATTTCCCTAAAGGCAAGGCTTTATTTGGTCGTGACCGGCACCCATCTGAATGTGACTGCCGCAGGGCAGAACGTGAAAAGCGTGAGAAAAAAGATGCGAATGAAAAACACAGTGCCGAAGTGGAGCGTCTGAAACGGGAAGGCTTTTCCAATCCGGCGATGCGGAACTGGACTTTTGAAAACGACAATGGGAAATGCCCGCAGATGGAAAAAGCGTACTCTTATGTGGAGCTATGGGAGCAGATGAAAGCGGAGAACCACGGGCTGGTCTTGTGGGGGAATGTCGGATCGGGGAAAAGTTATTTTGCAGGCTGTATTGCAAATGCCCTCATGGAGCGGGAAATACCTGTCTGCATGACGAACTTTGCAACGATACTCAACAACCTTTTTTATGGTTCGGAAAACAGGAATGAGTACATTGTAAGGCTTTGCTCCTATCCCCTGCTCATTCTTGATGATTTCGGCATGGAGAGGGGTACGGAATACGGACTGGAACAGGTATACAACGTGATTGACAGCAGGTATATCAGCAAAAAGCCGATGATTGCAACGACAAATCTCACGCCGGAGCAGCTAAAGAACCCGGAGGATGTTCCCCACGCACGCATTTATGGCAGGCTGCTTGAGATGTGTACGCCTGTCCGTTTTACGGGAGATGATTTCCGCAGGGCAGCGGCACAGCAGAAAAAGGAACGCCTTAAAGAACTGATGATGGAGAATAAGACGGTGCAGGCTGAGGGGGCAGATTTATGATTATGGACAGGGAAATGAAAACAGACAAAAAAGGGGTAAAGGTGCAGACAAGATTTGTTGTGACGAGGGAATTTGGCGGTACACAGACCATGCAGGAAGCCTTTGAACATCTTATAGAGAAACAGACGGAGGAATACATTTCAAGGAATGCGGCGCATTTTTTGAATAAGGTGCAGGCAGGTTCTTGAAAAATCTGTTGAAATTAAAACGGGGGCATGGTAGTATAATGGTATCGTGTCCCTGTTCATAAAGGAGAGAACCTATGAACAGGAAAAACAATTCTAAGATTACCAGTCCATTACTTACTGCCCTCTACTGCCGCTTATCCCTTGAGGACGGCAAAGACAATGAGAGTATGAGCATCAGCAACCAGAAGTTACTGTTGAAAGATTACGCAGAAAAAAACGGCATGTTCAACTGCGAATTTTATGTGGATGACGGTTTCACAGGGCGGAACTTCAACCGTCCGGCATTCCAGCGCATGATAAGCGATATTGAAGCAGGAAAGATAAGCTGTGTGATTACGAAAGACCTTTCAAGGCTTGGGCGCAACTACATCGAATCCGGCAGCTACATGGAAGTGTTCTTCCCAAAACACAATGTACGTTACATAGCCATTACGGACAATTATGACAGCGTGAACAGGCAGGAAATGGATATTGCGCCTTTTAAAAATATCCTGAATGATATGTACAGCCGGGATATTTCTAAAAAGGTGCTTGCAGGGCGCATGACACGCTCAAGGCAGGGGAAGTTCTGCGGAGGACAGCCGCCGCTTGGTCTGATGCGTGATCCGGACGATAACGGACACCTTATCATTGATGCGGAAACTGCGCCAGTCATCAGGCGGATATTTGATCTTGCGCTTGACGGGATGGGAAACATGAAAATCTGCAAGACGTTGATGGACGAAAAGATACCGCTTACGAGGACAAAGCAGACAACGGAGTGTGATGTGAATTATTATGCATGGAGCGGCTCACGCATATCCACTATCTTACGCAATCCCTTTTACAAAGGCGCCCATGTTGTCTGCAAGACACACCAGAAGGGCATACGCTCCAATACCTACAACATCATTCCGAGGGAGCAGAGGGAAGTCATAGAGGACTGCCACGAAGCCATTATCCCCAAAGCGGAGTGGGAAAAGGTTCAGCAGCTCATAGACCGCAGACCGCCGATAATGAAGGGGAATAGCTGTCCGTATTACAATATTTTTCATGGCATTGTCTATTGTGCCACTTGTGGGAAGTCCATGCAGGTACGGTATGAAAAAGTGGGCAGAACAAACAAAGACCGTCGGACTGGAAAAGAGCGTGAGCCGATAGACAAGGCATACTATATCTGCCAGACCTATAACCGGTTGGGGAAAGACGCCTGCACAAGCCACAAAATCGAAGCAAGGGATTTATATGACCTTGTGCTTGCCGACATACAGGAAGTTGCGGCTATGGCGTTAAAGGACAGGGAAGCGTTTTACGGGCGTTTAAGCCGGAGGATGGAAAAACAGTACCTTGCCGACACTGACAGCCTTAAAAGGGAATATGAGAGCCTTGCAGGGCGCAATCAGGAGATAGATGAAACTTTTATCAGCCTTTATGCGGACAAGGCAAAGGGGATACTTACGGAAAAGCGTTTCCTGAAGCTGACAGACGCAATGGAAAAGGAGCAGGAAAACAACCAGAACCGTATGCAGGAGATAGCGGCGGTTATCAGTGAAGAAGAACATTCAGAGGGCGATGTGCGGACGTTCATGGAGGAAATAAAGAGGTATGCCGCCATTACGGAACTTGACGAAACGGTGTTAAACAGGCTGATTAACCGCATACTGATAGGTAAGCCGGAGAAGATTGACGGGGTAAGGACACAGGAAGTGCGGATTGTATACAATTTTGTTGGGGAATTGTAAAATAATAGAGCATTGCATCAAATAACTGAAAAAAGCAGAAATTCAAGAGAGTTTCTGCTTTTTGAATGAACAATAATGATGCATTAAATTCATATTATGGCAATATTTGAAGAATGGTGTTATGCTAATTGTGTTATACGAATTTTTTATTTATAGACGATTGGAAAAGAATCTGATAAATAGAACGCATTATAAAGATATGATATTTTGTCAATTTACATATAGGGAGGTTTTGGATATGTATAAAGTTAGAAAAATAAAATTTATCAATCATCCCATTCTTAAAAGTATGGAATTTAATTTTGTAGGAATGGATGGAAAAGCAGTCGATACGGTGATTTTTGCTGGTGAAAATGGCTGTGGAAAAAGTACAATTATTGATGAATTGTATAATGTCGTGGCAGGGAGGCAGCCTGTATCAAATATTATTGAATATGAAGTCGATGGTGAAATTTATACTGTTCATATTAACAGGAAAAATAATAATACGTATACAACAGCATGTTATGATAAGAATGGAAACAGCACTAATGTTAACCTTCCTGCTTTTGCCGCAATTTTTTCGGATATTGATATAAATTTTCATGCTAAAGGAATTTCTACAGTTACAAGTATGACATTGGATGAGCAATATCGTTGTAAGCGTTCAGACAGTAATTTACCAACAACGATTAACCAATTGTTGATAGATATTCAAGCATTGGATGATGCAGAAATTGCAAAAAAATTAAGGGAAAATCATAAACTTTCGTATGAAAACATGAAGATTGATGAGCGAATGAATCGATTTAGGAATGCGTTTGGAAAAATATTTGATGATCTTGAATATAGTGGAATAGATAATCAGAACGGGGAGAAAGTTGTTTTGTTTAAAAAATATGATGAACTTATTCCCATTGATTCATTAAGTTCTGGAGAGAAACAGATAGTTTATAGAGGTTCTTTTCTTCTTCGGGATATTAATGCACTAAATGGTGCGTTTGCTTTTATTGATGAACCTGAAATTAGTCTTCATCCTATATGGCAAATGAAAATAATGGATTTTTACAAGGGCATATTCACAAATGATGCTGAACAACAGACTTCACAGATGTTTGTGGTGACACATTCGCCATTTATTATTCATAATGAAAATCGTAGAAATGACAAAGTTATTGTGTTAGCACGTGACGAAGGAGGTAACATTATTATAAGAGATGAACCGGAGTATTATCAATGTTCTTCGGTTGAACTGATTAAAGATGCTTTTAATATAACCCTGTTTGGTGAAGGACATTCTACAGTATATCTCGAAGGAAGAACTGACGAGAAATATTTCAATAAAGCACTGGAAGTATATAATTATACTGTGCCGTTTTCCTTTAAATGGGTAGGATATCAGAAAGACAATGGACAAGAAGAAAATACAGGAAAAACTGCTTTAGATAAAGCATATTTGTTCTTGGCTGGTAGAAATCTATCGGAAAAGAATGTTTGCCTATTTGATTGCGATACTGGAAGAGAAGAATGTATGAGGAATAATACATATATACGAGTTATACCAACATTTCAAAATTCAAAGGGTATGAAAAAGGGAGTTGAAAACGCTTTAGTGTTGGACGATATTGACATGAGTTCGTATTATTTGTCGCATACTATAAAGGGAGATTATGGCGGTGATACCATCATAAATGAGTTCCAAAAGATGAAATTTTGTGAAGATTTATGTACTATGCCAAAAGAAGTGTTGATAAAAGTATTTGCAAACCTAAAGACGGTAATAGATTCTCTTCTTGAAATATTTGATTAATGCTTATCAATCACATGGCACCGTTATGAGTAAAATAAAGAATATTGTATTATACAATTGAAAATAAGAGTTAAGAGAGCAGAGATTCGAGAGAGTCCCTGCTTTTTTATGCGCAAAATTAAATTCATCACTTGACAATGTTGCATAGAATTGATGAGCCAAGATGAGATTGCGGTCATGGACGGAGGGAAGTGCATCATGCAGCTTAGAGGGGTAAGACCTTTCTTCTCCAATAAGTTTGACATCACCAAGCACAAGCAGTACCGGCTTCTGTCCGATTTTGATGACAAGAACGCCTTAGACATCGAAAAATATGTAAAGAACCTGTGTAAAGCAAGAGTCAGGGACAATGACACCGTTGATGAGGTGGAGGATGCAGGCGTGATTGAAGCATGACAACTGAATATGGAAAAAACTGAATAGGGAACTTGTAAACCAGCCACAGGACTTTTGGACAAAAAGTCCAGAAGTGGAACGGAGTTTTGAATGTACTTGGGAAAGGACAAAACAAAGCGTCCGGCATAGCCAATCGCCAAACTGAATATGCCGGATGCCCGCAGGGTTCTTCCTAAAGGATTGCCCTGTCTTTATCTTACCATAAGGCAGGGCATTTTACACGAAAAAACTCTTTCAGAAACCAGACAAAATTATTTTTGAGAAAGAAAGAGGTAGAAACATGGCATTTTTTACAACAGCGGTAACAGGATTAAAGACAGTCGTAACAGCAATCGGAGCAGGCGTTGGAGTATGGGGCGTTATCAATCTTCTTGAGGGATATGGAAATGATAATCCGGGCGCAAATGCTCATGTACGGTAAAGAAGCAAGCAACCGAAAACAAGAGATAGACCGCCAGCACCACACTATTCCGAACCAAAGAAACCAAAGACCAAAAGACAAGCATTGTGGAAATGTGCATAACAGGCTATGGAATCATGGATAACTCTATTCACAGCACATGGAAAAGCTAAAGTGCAGCTTTCCCACGTCCTGCAAACAGAGTTACCCACAATTCCATGAGATAGCCAGTTATACACATTCCCACAATGCCGACGACGACGGAATCTCTTTCATTCCTGTATTGACAAAGAAATCATAAAATAAAAATTATTTTGAGTATTGCAGTTCATTTTTTAGAAGAATGTAATTTCCTTTCAAAAATGGCTTGTTCTTCACCCCATTTTTTTAGTTCTTGTAATGCTGGAACTAATTTCAATCCGGCTTGTGTTAAACCGTATTCTACATGAGGGGGAATTTCTGAATACTGAATACGAGTAACTAAACCATGTGCTTCTAATTCTTGTAACGAGCGAGTTAACATAACATTAGTGATACCATGAACCTGTCTTTTTAATTCATTGTAGCGTATGTTTCCATAAGATAATTTCCATAAAATCGGTAATTTCCAACGACCACTAAGAAGATTAAGCGCACTCACTACTTCACAAGAACCATCATACAAATTATCATCATTCATTTTACCACCACCATTTAGGGCACAAAAATGTGCGTACTTGTATTTTTGTATCTTAAAGCTATACTGAAATTATAACAAATATTCTTTGAATGTAAATAGAAAGGAAACTCTTTATGAAAGCAATAGCAATTAACGGTAGTCCAAGAAAAAACTGGAATACAGCTACTCTCCTAAAGAAATCTCTTGAGGGAGCAGCGTCTATCGGTGCAGAAACAGAATTGATTCATCTTTATGATTTAGATTTTAAAGGCTGTTGTAGTTGTTTTGATTGCAAAAAATTGGAAAGTAACCTTGGTAGATATTGTGCAATGAAAGACGATTTGACAGAAGTGCTAAAAATAATTTTATCAAGTGATATTTTAATAATTGGCTCCCCAATTTACTTAGGTAATATTACGGGAGAAATGAAATCATTTATGGAGCGTTTGATATTTACAAATCTATCTTATGATTCGGCAGACCGTACAAATTTTACAGGTGTAATTCATTCTGGTTTTGTTTACACTATGGGATTGCCACATGAAATGATTGAATCGTTTGGTTATAAATATATTTTTGAAAATAATAAACGTTATTTGCAACTTTTAAATGGGATTTCTGAATATATCATTTCGGCAGATTGTTACCAGTTTGATGATTATTCAAAATACGCAACATCAAATTTTAGTGAGGAACATAAGGCGGAAATCAGAGAAAAGCGATTTCCAATAGATTGTCAAAACGCCTTTGAAATGGGGGAAAAATTAGCATTATATGTAAGCAATCAAAGTGCGACAATCTAAAAAGTTGTTCCTCACTTGCAGTAAAGAGGTTAAGTGCTTTTTCCATGTTTTTGATAAGAATGGTATGATTTTCCCCAATTACATAACTGCGCTAAAATCGGTTTGAGGGTAGCACCCAATTCGCTTAGTGAATATTCCACTTTAGGCGGGATTTCCGGGAAAACTTTTCGGACAATAATTCCCTGTTCCTCTAATTCCCGAAGTTGCTGTGTCAATGTTTTTGTAGTGATGTTGCCCAAAAGCCGTTGTAATTCATTAAAGCGGATTGTTCCACTTGATAAATGCCATAATATTTTCAGTTTCCATTTTCCGCTTAATATATTTAGTCCAACCTCAACAGGGCATTGTTCATCAACCGCTTGCGATTTAGCCATAATTTACCATTCCTTTCACAGTGTCAAAAAAGATACTTTATATCAAAAAAGTGCGTACTTAACTTTGGACTTTGTTAGTGCTACCCTTATTATATCAAACGTGTCAAGGAGGCGCAAATATGGTTATTGACAGTCATGAACACATCATGTTTCCAACAAAAGTACAGTTGGATAAAATGGACGCTGCCGGAGTAGACAAGACAATTTTATTTTGCTCTGCCCCACACCCTGAAAAAGCAGACAATCTGAATGAGCTTGAAACAGAAATGAACACATTATACAAGATACTTGCAGGGACAAATAGCCAAGAAGATAACATGAAACGATTAGAAAAAAATATTTCAGAAATCACTACGACAGTAAACGAATATCCTAACCGTTTTTGGGGCTTTGGTTCTGTTCCGTTGGGATTGGGCTTAGAAGAAACACAAAATTGGATAGATTCGCAAATCACAGCTCATTCTTTGTGTGGAATAGGCGAATTTACTCCCGGAAATGAGCAGCAGATTTTACAGTTAGATGTAGTGTTTCAAGCGATAAGAAACACAAGGTTATATCCTGTTTGGGTGCATACTTTTAACCCGGTTACATTGAATGGTATAAATCTGCTAATGCAATTATGTGTAAGATACCCGGAAGTGCCTGTTATCTTCGGACATTTAGGCGGTTCTAACTGGATAGATGTGATTAAATTTGCAAAGGAACATGATAGTATCTATTTAGACCTTTCAGCGGCTTTTGCTTCTATCGCTACAAAAATGGCATTAGTTGAGTTGCCGGAAAAATGCCTGTACAGTTCCGACGCTCCTTATGGAGAACCGTATTTGTATAAGCAGCTTATTGAATTTGTAAGCCCCAGTCAATCAATAGAAAAAATGGCATTGGGTGAAAATATTTTAAGATTGCTGGATAGCATGAATTTATTTTAAAACATACCCATTCCATAAAACAGTAACCCGTCAACAGTGTTTCCTTTTGGGAGGAAAGGAGGAATTTTCTATGCCTTGCACAGAAGCGTACAAAGAGCATATCATGTATACGTTCAACGGCTTTTGCAAAACCGTCATACGCCACGCGGCTATCAACGCATGGCGTGACAGGAGCAGACGGCGGCAAAAAGAAATATCCCTTGAATACCTCACAGAAGAAAAGTTTTACCCTTTAGGCACAACAGACGAATACTTTGAAGCACCCTATGAAGAACACCCAATAACGATATGCGGTCAGACTGTTATCCTCACCAATGGGGAACTTGCCGCTGCCTTGTTATCCCTGCCGGAGAAAAACCGGGAAATCATTTTCCTTTATTTTTTCGGAAATTATACACAGCGGGAAATCGGGGAAATGTACGGACGCTGCCGGAGTACGACCGGGTATCAAATTCGCAGGACTTTACAGCTTCTACACAAAGAAATGGAGGTGCTTCTACATGGAGAATCAGAACCTTTTGCCTTATGAAACGATTGTCCGGGCGACCAATGGAGAGCCGGAAGCCGTGGACGAGGTTTTACGGCATTATAGCAAGCGAATCCGAATTGCCGCCATTGAAAACGGGCATATTGACAGGGATACCGAGGATAGTATAAAACAGCGGCTTGTTGCAGCCCTGTTTAAGTTTCGCTTTGACACAAGCGGATAAATATTGTATATTAAATCCCGTGATGATTGAAAAACAAAGAAGCGAAAACGGCAACTTTTTATGCGGTTTGACATGGAGAAAATCTGTAAAAGATTAAGAGGTAAGGTAATATGCAGGAAAGAGAAAAAACAATTCGTTTATGGTTCGATATGTGGCTACGCCAAGAGGATTTAGGAATAGATGATATTTTTACAGATGATGTTATCTATACCGAAAGCTGGTGTCCCAAATATGAAAACCGGGTAACGGTAAAACACTGGTTTAATGAGTGGAATACCCGCGGTAAAGTCCTTGTATGGGAAGTAAAACAGTTTTTTCATAAAGACAATCAAACTGTTGTGGAATGGTATTTCAAAAATAAAATGAACAATGGCAATATCGAGGAATTTGACGGAGTATCGCTTATTGAATGGGCAAGTAATAACAAAATAAAATCTTTAAAGGAGTTTGGCTGCAATCTACATAATTACAACCCATATCAAAGCAGTGACGAGCCCAAATTTAAGACTGAAAAAGCTAATTGGTTTTGAATAGGGCAATCTACATTTGAAAACTGAATATCGCAATACACTGAAACAGGAAATCAAGAAAAGGTTTCCTGTTTTTTTGCACCCATTTTTGGCATTTTCAAAAATCGCCGGTATTATGCCATGCAAAGGGGAAATAGAAAGAAATCCCCTCTCCCGTTTGGTAAATCCGGAAGTTATCCGTGGAGGGCGAAAAGAAATTTTCACAAATTCCCGCCTATTCGGGCTTGCGTGGTGTTGTAAGGAATGAGGGGAATTTCTGCAAATCAACGTCCATTTTCCTTTTTGCTGGTTTGTAGGTATTAGCGAGAGAAATATCGCCGCTGCTTTGGCAAAATTCCCGCTTGCGGCACTAAAGGTATTGAGGGAAGCCAGCACAGAGGAAGCCGCCACTTTCTTAGAGCAAGATTCTACCACAGTACCAAATTTCGCTAATCGCTCATTTTGTCCTGCGGGAATCTTGTTGGGGTTGCCACCCCAAGCCCGCCTTTTTGCGGCTTGCGCCGCTTGAAAAAATCCACCCACGAAAGGAGGTTCACAGCCATGAAAAGATACAACACGCCCCACCGCCACCGGGTAATCAAGACACGCTTGACCGAGGAAGAATACGCCGAGTTTTCCGAGCGTGTCACCCTCTGCAAAATGAGCCAAGCCGAGTTTATCCGGCAAGCCCTTATCAAGTCAAGCATACGCCCGGTCATTACCGTTTCCCCGGTCAATGATGAATTACTCTCTGCCGTTGGGAAACTCACAGCCGAGTACGGGAAAATCGGCGGCAACTTGAATCAGATTGCCCGCTGTCTGAATGAGTACGGCGCACCCTATAACGCCCTCTCTCAAGAGGTACGAGCCGCCATAGCGGAGCTTGCCGCCTTGAAGTTTGAAGTCTTGCAGAAAGTAGGTGAAGCCGTTGGCAACGTTCAAACATATCAGCTCTAAAAATGCCGACTATGGGGCGGCTGAACAGTACCTAACCTTTGAGCATGACGAGTTTACCATGAAGCCCACACTGGACGGAAACGGGCGGCTTGTTCTCCGTGACGATTACCGCATTTCCTCTCTGAATTGCGGTGATGAAGATTTTGCAATCGCCTGTATGCGCTCCAATCTGAAATACGGCAAGAACCAGAAACGGGAGGACGTAAAGAGCCACCACTATATTATTTGCTTTGACCCCCGTGACGCACCAGACAACGGCTTGACCGTAGACCGGGCGCAAGCGTTGGGCGAGGAATTTTGCAAGAAGCATTTCCCCGGACACCAAGCCCTTGTATGCACCCACCCGGACGGGCATAACCACAGCGGCAACATTCATGTGCATATCGTAATCAATTCCCTACGGATTGCGGAAGTGCCATTGCTGCCCTACATGGAAAGACCAGCCGACACAAGGGAGGGCTGCAAGCACCGCTGTACGGACGCAGCTATGGAGTATTTCAAAGCGGAAGTCATGGAGATGTGCCACCGGGAAAACCTCTATCAGATTGACTTGCTGAACGGGAGCAAGAACCGAGTTACCGAGCGTGAGTATTGGGCGAAGCGGAAAGGACAAGCCGCACTGGATAAAGAGAACGCTTCCCTTGCCGCCGCAGGTGAGCCGCCCAAACTTACGAAATTTGAAACCGACAAAGAGAAGCTGCGGCGCACGATCCGCACCGCCCTGTCCTCTGCCGTTTCCTTTGAGGACTTTTCCGGGAAGCTGTTACAGCAAGGCGTGACCGTCAAGGAGAGCCGGGGGAGGTTATCGTATCTCACGCCGGACAGGACGAAGCCAATCACCGCCCGGAAATTAGGTGATGATTTTGACCGTGCCGCCGTACTGGAAGCACTCACCATAAACGCACAGAACGCCGTCAGGGCTGCCGAAAAGCCCATACCCAAACAGGAAATACCTACGGAGCATAAAAGACCGCTTACAGCGCAACAAAGCCGCTATAAACGCCCCAAAGAATGACGGAGTACAGCGCATGGTAGACATAGCCGCCAAGAAAGCCGAGGGCAAAGGGAAAGGCTACGAGAAATGGGCGACTTTGCACAATCTGAAGCAAATGGCGGCGACAATGAGTATTTATGAGGAATCCGGCTTTTCTTCCCCGGAAGAACTGGAAGCCGCCCTTGCCG
>ERZ778510.929-NODE-929-length-21121-cov-4.417830_pt1 | contig 21121 bp, 16 predicted proteins | sample MGYA00510348_ERZ778510 | MGnify/ENA primary metagenome ERZ778510 (study PRJEB29527, sample SAMN07138969) | mouse gut metagenome | material: feces | host: mouse | place: China:Nanjing | collected 2016-01-25 ... | reverse complement strand
GTCTTGCGGTAGTGCGTAAATATCTTCTTGACTTCAGGATCCAGCTCCACTCCGTTCTCTTTGCAGGCTTTCTCCACCACATGCCATCCTCCGAAAGGTTTGATGGCTCTTCTCAACAGCTCGTCAGTCTGGAGTCCTACTATAAGTTCATCCTCTTTGGCTATATATCCTGCCGCGTGGGATGTGATTGTCGAAATTGTCTTGTTGTCTATTGAACGGACACCTCCGTTTTCCTTCTCTTCAGCAAGTGCCTCGAGGCATTTGGCCCAAAGCCTTTTTGTCCTTTCCGAAGCTCCGGTCAGAAAAGACGCATCTCCCTCATAAGGAGTGATGTTTCTGTAAACAAAGTCAGATACGTCTATTCTTTCTGCCCACGTACCATTGTTGAAATTACCGTTGATTTCCATAAATCAAATCATCTAAATTAACTAACCATAATTATATTCGGGCGCAAAGATATATCCAGAATCTCAATTAGTCAAATGTGTTTTGTGCAATATCACCGGAAGTACATACAGAATGACCGGAAAAACATCGGAAAATTCAATTTTTATTTTTCGTAAGTCTCTGTCTGCTCAATATTCAGTCTGCTTGCAAGGACTTCGTAACTTTGTTTCTCCAAACCGTCGTTCCCTGTATATTTCGACTGGCGTACCCTGCCTGTCACATATACCCGGCTGCCTTTCTCGAGCTTGTCGAGCTCCGGAATGCCCTTGCCTTCCCAGGCTACGATGTTGTGCCAGGTGGTCGCGACCACAGCCTCGCCGTCTTGTGTGTAGAGATAGTTGGTGGCAAGTGAAAACCTTGCGACTTTTCCCTGTCCTACATTGGATACACGTATGTTTCCGATGTTTCCCCTCAATTCGATTCTGTTCAACTGTTCCATAAGAATTTTCTTTAATAGTTTGTCTTCCCCACATCATTACGTGCGCACTGCGGGACAGGGGCAAAGTAAAGCAAAAAAACTTCCCCCTGGATTATGCCGGACTCTTCTTCTGTCGTGTTTTTCTGCATTTTGGGCATTTGTTGTCTTTTTTGTGCTTACACGGTTACGGCAAAACAAATTTTGTCTTTTATGGCAGGCCGTAAAAAATGTAAATTACCTTAAAAAACATATAAATAATATCCTTCGTGTTGATTGTTTGCCCGGCGTGTCGGATATTTGGAGAAAAACTGGCTATGGGATATGAGATAAAGCAGCATACGGCAAGGTGTCTTGAATGCGGGGATGCCATAGAATATGGGAGGCAGGACAGGAAGTTCTGCTGCGTATCCTGCAAAAACAGATTCAATAACCGCAAGGCGAGAGGGACGAGAGCCATAAAGATGAAGATCATCAATGCTCTGGAGAAGAACCACGGTATACTGGAGAACCTGCTGAAGCATCATACTACTTCTTTAAGCGTGATGGAGCTGCGGCATCTCGGGTTCAACTTTGACTATGTGACTTCGTATCATAAGACCAGAAGACACGATGAATACGGATGTTTTGACATCAGCGTCACGGTGATGTCGTCAAAGGTTTCGATTGCAAGATGTTCTATGCTTTGCAAGACTCTGATGGAATATGAAAATGTTTCATTAAATTTGCAGGATATTTCTTCAAAAGAAATATAATCTCATTCGGAAAAAATTACATTATGAAAAAAATTATTGTTGCGGCAGGTCTCGCGCTTGCCATTGTTACATCTTGCAAAATGGAAAATCCACTTTTGACGGAGTCTCCTCTTCCATACGGTGCTCCGCAGTTTGACAAAATCAGAAATGAACATTATCTGCCTGCATTCAAGGCGGGAATAGAGGAAGCCAAAGCTGAAATCGATGCCATCGTGGCCAATCCTGAGGAACCTACATTTGAAAATACGATCGAGGCTATGGAATATAGCGGAAGGACATTGAACAGGGTCGCTGCCATATTCTACAATCTCAATGAGGCTGATACGAGCGATGAACTCCAGGCTATAGCAGAGGAGATATCGCCGCTTATGACTGAGTATTCCATGTATGTTTCACTGAACATTGACCTTTTCCGCAGGGTGAAGGCAGTTTATGAAAAAAGGAATGAACTTGGTCTGGAGAAAGATCAGATGACACTCCTTGAAGATACATATAAATCATTCTCACGCAACGGAGCGAATCTGTCCGATGAGGACAAGATGACCTACAGCAAATATTCCGAGGAGCTTTCTCTGCTTACGCTGGAGTTCCAGAAGAATGCGCTGGCGGCCTCAAACGCGTTCTCGTTGCACATCACTGACGAGAAGGACCTTGCAGGTCTTCCGCAGTATGTCGTGGCGATGGGTGCAGAGACGGCGAAGGAAAGAGGGCTGGAAGGCTGGGTATATACCCTTGACTATCCGAGCTATGGCCCGTTCATGAAATCCAGCAGTGTAAGGGAACTTCGTGAAAAAATGTATAAGGGACACGGTTCCAAGGCTGTCGGTGGCGAGTTCGACAATACGGAGATTGTAAAGAAAATCGTTGACCTCAGGATAAGGATCGCGAAGCTTCTCGGGTATGAGACGTATGCCGACTATGCTCTTGAGGTGCGTATGGCCAAGAATCCGGAGACTGTAGAAAAATTTATTGAGGGGCTTCTCGTGCCGTCTGTTCCGTTTGCAAAGAAGGATGTGGCTGACGTATATGATTATGCCAGGAAAAACGGATTTGAAGGCAATGAACTGATGCCGTGGGACTTCAGTTTCTGGTCTGAAAAATATAAGGAAGCTGAATATTCCCTTAATGAGGAGCTGCTTAAACCTTATTTCAGACTTGAGAACTGTATTGATGCTGTGTTCGGTCTTGCGAACAGGCTGTATGGGATCACTTTCCAGGAGAGGTCAGATGTGCCTGTATACCATAAGGATGTCAAAGTATATGAAGTGAAGGATGCTGACGGAAGCCATCTGGCATTGTTCTATGCGGACTTCTTCCCGAGAGCAAGCAAGAGGAGCGGAGCATGGATGACTGAATTCCGTGGCCAGAGTATCAGAAACGGTGTTGAGGAGAGGCCTCTTATCAGCATTGTTACCAACTTTACCAAGCCGACTGCCAATGAGCCGTCTCTGATCACCCACGATGAACTGACAACTTTCCTTCACGAGTTCGGACACGCTCTGCACGGGATATTGGCTGAAGGACGTTATCCGTCACAGACCGGCACAAGCGTAGCCCGTGATTTCGTGGAGCTGCCTTCGCAGATTATGGAGAACTGGGCGTTTGAACCTGAATACCTCAATTCTTTTGCTAAGAACTATCAGACAGGCGAGGTGATACCTGCGGAACTTATAGAGAAAATAGTTGCAGCCAAGAATTTCCAGTCAGGTTATATGCAGGTGCGCCAGCTTCATTTCGGAGTGCTTGATATGGCTTGGCATTCGTTGGAATCACTTCCGGAGGAAGGAACAGTGGAGTTTGAGCAGAAGACTCTTGCTCCGTACGCTGTGATGCCTACCGTTGCCGGCACTGCAATTTCTCCGGCTTTCGGACATATTTTCTCCGGCGGATATTCGGCCGGGTACTATTCCTACAAATGGGCTGAAGTGCTTGAGGCGGATGCTTTCTCGCTTTTCAAGGAGAAAGGTATTTTCAACAGGGAAGTGGCTGATTCGTTCAGGAAGAATATTCTTTCAAAAGGAGGTTCAGAGGATGCTGCTGTAATCTACAGGAATTTCCGTGGACATGATCCTCAGCCTGAGGCACTGATGGAAAAATTGGGTTTGACAAAGTAAATAAGATTTGCAACATTTGCCGTGTATTTGGAGTCCAATGGACGATTATTGTAGATTAAAATTATTGATGTTATGAGAAAAATTCTTATTGCTGCCTTGGCGGTGGTCCTGATCTGCTGCGGAGCAAGCGAGTGCTCTGAAATGCTGTCCGGAGTGGAAGACGTCCGTGTGGAGTACATCAAGACTGACTATCAGGTGCTGAACGTGTCATCGGCAATCGCCGTGGAGTATTCTTCCGATTCGGATATGATGGAAATAACAGCAGACAGGGATATGCTTCCTTATATTGATGTAAAAAGGACAGGGAATATACTTGAACTTAAAGTGAGGCAGAATCCGTTTAAAAATACCGGACGTATCAGAGTCGTTCTTCCTGTTTCCGGAAATCTGAGATGGATTGACCTGTCAGGCGCGTCATCATTCAAGGCTTCGGAGAAGATATATGCTCCGTCTTTTGAACTGTCGCTGTCCGGAGCATCGAAGCTCGATGCCGAAATCGAGACGGAAAAGCTGCAGGTGGATGCTTCTGGAGCGTCGTCACTGAATATCTTCGGATATGCCGATAGAATGTCTATTGAGGCATCCGGTGCATCCCGTATTTCATCTCAGAGTTCAAGGGTATCTTCTGATGATATTGAGGTGTCCGTTTCCGGTGCGAGCCGGGTTTGTGTGGATTGTACCGGTAGCATAAGCGGTTCAATATCCGGTGCGTCTTCTATCATATACGGGAAGAACGCAAAATCAGTAAGGATATCGGATTCCGGCGCATCATCCGCAAGGCCGGAATAGCCGGGGCATACTGTAAATGAATAAGAGGGGTTGACTGAAGCATCAGTCGATCCCTCTTATTATTATCCATTCTCCCTCTGTAAATTATTGAGTGTCAAGCTATTACAAAACAGTATGTTGTTTTAATGGTATACTGTTTTGCAAATGCCTGGTAGTAAGAATGTTACAGAACAAGGGTCGCAGCTGGTGTGTTATCTGTCCCGTATGATAGGTCATCCTCTTATTCGTTTCTACACAAAAAAGAATCGATATATGCCTGTAGCCTTTGGCGGCGTTGGCTCCCGAAAAGGGAGGGGACCCACGTAGTGGGGAGGACCGCCAATGGCTACAGGCATAGACTCTATGTGGCAAAAGAGAAAAAACAACTGTTATTTCAGTATGTTTTCAATCTCTGGCCATTTGAGGGTAAGCTTGATTATTCCTGAGGAATAAGGAGCAATCTCATAAGGGTTGTAGATGTAGGTTACCCCTTCATCCGATACTCTGAAATTGTCGTTCGGCTCCACCTTGTCGACAAACAGACTGCCGTTGCCGCTGTTCTTCATATATTCAGAAGCCTTTTGTGTAAGGAGTGAGGAAAGCTGGCTTTCACTGCCGTCGGTGAAGAAATCGTCTTCATCTATTTCCTCTCCGGTTCTTCTGTTGAAGTTGATTACAGTCTCGCTTGACATTCCGTGCGCTCCGCCCGTGTAGACATAGCGTTCAATGGTATATGACACCGTCCCGTGGCTTTCCGGAGAGAATGAGCCTGTTATGTATTCTTCCCAATTGAGACTCGCATAAGGTTCTCCGCTTTCCTGTGACATCCTGAGGAGAGGGAGATTGGCCTCGCGATATTCTGCTGTCCTGTCATCTATATAATTGTCAAGTATATCTGACTGATTCATTTTCCCGTATTTGCTTCCGAGGACTTTCTCGTTGATCTCCTCTGACATTTCTCTGTTCCTGTCAGGAAGCTCATAGCTTATCACTATTGTCATTGAAGCGTCGCTGCCGTCAGCAAGAGCTGTTGTCTGTGCCCTTTCAAATGTGGATGTCTTGAGGTTGCTGGAACAGCTGCTGATGAGTGCTACCGAGCATCCTGCAATAAGGAAGGATAGGTATCTTTTCATAATCATATAATTTAGCAGGACGCAAATATACAATATTGATACCATCCTTCCCAATCAACTATTCAGATCTGGTAGGAACAGGACCTGTGTATGAACGTTTCATACCTCCGAAATCCATTACTATTTTCTGCACTACCGTGCCCGCATCTCCGCATAGAATCTTGAGCGTATGTTTTCCCGGTTTGTCTATATGCAGGGTGGTCTTGTTGACGCGGCAGTTTTTCAGCACGCTTTCATACCATATCTGTGCATATTCGATAGATGATGTAGACGGATTCATTACAGGACCTTCGTCTATGCAGACACCGTATTGGGTCTCAAGGTTCGTTGCCTCGTGACCGGCATATCCGCGGTCGGCACTGAGTACAAAAGTCGGCAGGACGTATGTGTATACATCCACGGAACCCTGCTCGAAAGTATAGAAATCGTATTCTACAAGCGGGACTTCCCTGCGGCGTGTATTCTGTTTCGGAGCGACAGGGTTGCCGAACTGTATCGCTGAGTTCTCTACTCCGAGATTAGGGATGTCAATGATCTTTATGTCCTTGTTCTCTGTCTTGCGGTGATATCCTGCCGCGTCTATGGAAATGCAGCCGTTGTCCTGGATGTATATTCCTTTGATTTCTTCAAGTGAAGGGGATGCGGGATTGAATACGGACACCAGTACCTGCTCTGTATTGCCGGAAGACTTGTCTGTTATCGAAACAGTTCCGGATACGCGCTCTCCGCACGGTACTGAATTCCAGTCTACGGACACTTCAATTCTTTCCTCTGTGCCGGTGCTGCCTGAAGTCCTGCTGAGTTTTATCCACTCCTTGTCAGCTGAAGCTGTCCAGCTTAGAGTTCCTTTGCCTTTGTTGAAGATGTCCACATAATAGCTTCTTCTGAGATACGTATTGAATGCAGGAAGAAGATGATAGCTGGAAACGCCGTTGAGCGAACCTTCATTTTCCGTCATTATTCCCATTGCCGGAGTTTCTGCGAGAGAAGTTGTCCTGAGTGCCGGCATCTTGAAATATGAGGAGGCAAATCCCTGTCCCATAGTCATGATGTGCTCCCATTTGCCGTCAAGAAGCTTGTTGTAGCCGTCGGTGATTACTCGGAGACTGTCATGGCATACACGTGCCGTCTCCGCCGCCATATCGGTCGCTGCCCTGTTCTGGATTGAATACCAGCGGTTCTGCTGCCCGGAAAGCACCATCCTGTTGAGAAGTTCGCACGCTTTTACAGGATAGTAGACGGCTTCGTAGAAGCAGGCCTGATGACTTTCAGGAAGAACTTTCATAACGGAAGCGGTCTCATCCGCTATTGTCCTGTAGGCTGCAAGGCGACGCTCTGCTTCACGGTGGTTTGCGAATGAGAAATCGGTATCAGTGTTGCGTTCGTTGCCGTGTTTGTCGGTGGTCCACTGGTAGCCCCATCCCATAAACTCCGGCTTCCTGATGAATGCCTGATGATAGAATCCGTCGAATATTGAAAGGAAAGCTTCATAATGTTCCTGACCGAGCATTTCTGCAAGCCATTCCGCCCTGTATGAGGCTGCACGCTTGTAGTCGAATGCATCTATGTCGTATGCCATTGCCAAAAAGAAATCCACGGCGAATTCGCATGATTTGATGTCGCCGGCATTAAGAAGCCAGAACCTGTCGGCAGTCGTGTCGTATGCCTTGCGTAGCTCTTCGTACATCACTGTAGGGGATGTGGTATTCATCCAGAGATAGTCGTGAGGACGTCCGAGATATGAAGAATGGTAGTATACTCCGGAGCGGCCGGAACGCAGCTGCTCCTTAGGGCTGCTGAGACGTTTGAAATATCCGTAGTTGTCATCAGGCCATACGATTGTGACATCATCGGGAAGCATAAGTCCTCTGTTGAAGACATCAAGGACTTCTTTGTATGGAGTGAATACCTGAGGTATGTCTTCCGCTTTCTTCCCGAGTACATCAGCGAGGATCTGCCTCTGTGCGAGCAGTGCTTCCTGCATAGTCCTTTTCCTGGAATCCATATCCTCGTCACCGCTCATCGCGCGGTCGTGAAGTCCTCTGAGGGCAAGGGTATAGACATTCTCGTATGGCGATGCGTCCTGCACGCGGGCTTTGAGCACGCTGTCCACTTTGGCTTTGTTGGAAGTGTAGTTCCATTCCCCGTATTCCTTGGACCACTCGCTGGCCGTGTTCAGCTGCAGAGGCTCACAATGTGAGGTCGTGATCATTACTCCATACCTGTCTGCGATTTCTTTGTTTTCGGGAATCTGGTAAAAAGCTGTTGAGGCTTCGTGCATTGCTGGTGCGAGCATATTGGCCTGCAGACGCAGAATCAGTTCACATACCTTGTCGTATGTCTTTGGACCTATATTTCCGAGTTCTTTCTCGAAATTTCTTTTCGACCACCGTAGAAGTCCCCAGTCCTCATCGTTTATGAATATCCCTCGGTATTTTACTGAAGGAGCTTTTGAATCGAAGTCTTTGACTGTGAGGTTGATGCTGTTGAGGGTCTGTACGGGCGCGTCAAGCCACCAGTACCACGGGCTGACTCCTATGGTCCTGCTCAGTGACATAAGGCCGAATGCAGTGCCCCTTCTGTCGCTTCCTGCGATTACGATGGCTTTTTTAATCCCTTTTGCCGGGTTGTTGACCAGACGGACAGCATATTGCTCCCAGCCTTCTTTTATGGAAGATACATTGATCTTTCCTTTTGATATCATCTCGTCGATCCATACGCTTTCCCCGATCGTTCCTGCGATCACCGCATACCTGATATTTTCCCCTGATGCCGGTGAACTGATTATGGCAGGAGCCTGTCCTGTAACTTTCTGTATGTCGGATGCAAAAAGTTCCGCTGCTGTCTTTACTGTAATGGCGTCATCCGCATCGTAGCAGACGGCGGCCGTATTCCTGCCTGAGACGAGAGGAAAAGAGTTTCTTGGACTTCCGCCTGTAATTGTTACCTGCGCCGGAAGCGATATTGCCTGTATGCACAGGATAAGTGTCAAAATAATACGGTTCATAAATTTTTCTGTTGTATTTAAACAGTCATCCCTTGACTACAGCACTTTGTTTCGTGCTTTTGTCAGGGGATGACAAATAGAAGATTTTTCTGATTTTATTGCCCTATTCAGCGTAAATCTTTGTCTTGGAGTTTCCGAGATAGAACTCCGCGATCTGTGCCGATCCCCCCTGTGTCCCTCCTACAACTCTTCTTACAAAATATTTCTGTGTCCAGAACGAGAACCTGAGGTAGCGGTACTCAAGGGTCTTAGGGAATGGTATATTCTCTGTTTCAAGGTTGTACTCAGGTCTGCCGTCATCATTGGTAGTGCCGAGTGCGGTGCAGTTCTCGAATCCGAAATCACGTGCTATCTCCTCGAAGTTCTCACCGTCGTTGCTGCCTTCGATCTTGTCGAATCCGCAGATTCTGACCTGGCAGTCATCCCTGTCCTTGCTTATGTTCATCACACGGAAATAATCCACTGTCTTTGTCTCTTTCATATCAATGGTGAAAGATGTCGCACTGCTTTCAGCCCAGGTTGATTTCATCTGGTCAAAACAGAATGCGGTTCCATTGGTTTCCGCTGCGTCGCTGACATTTCCCGGACCGGCCCTGTTGATGATAGGTTTGTCGTCAAGCATTGCGTGAAGGCTGTTGTTGCGTCCGTTGTATGCTTTCAGAGGATCTATTGAACAGGTCATCGTCATAAGGTATTCCCTTTCATCAGAAGGCTCCAATGTGCCGTCGCCTTTGTGGCGTGGAAGATCCTGTGAAGCGAATTTGTACGCGCTGACTTTGAGTTCTGCGGATATTTCACTGTGATCCTTGGCTGCGACTGTTACAGTCACGTCTTTTCCGAGCTTCTTCACGGTCATTTTTCCTGATTCGTCTACGGAGACTGTCTCCTCGTCGGATGATGTGAACACGATTCCTTCAGTCTGGTCTGCAGGTGTTATCTCGAGCATGCTCATCAGGTCTATGGCACCTGTTGTCTTTTCCTGTTCATACTCTACTGAAGCCTCGTTGAATTTGATGGATGTGATTTCTGTTACAGGTACCGGAAGTACGGTCACCTTTATGCTGCCGGTTTTGTCTCCGTCCGCGGTCACTGTAATGGTAGCCTCTCCGATGGCTTTCGCTTCAATCTCTCCCTCTGGAGTTATGGATGCGATCTCTTCTTTGTCAGAGCTGAATGACACGCCTTTGTTTGTCGCATTTTCAGGAAGGACACTGACGAGCGGGCCGATGTTTTTCTTGTCACCGATTATGAGCTCGATCCCGTCTTTGATCTCGTCGTCGAACTTTATGCTTTCGACAGCTATTATATTCTTTTCAACAGTGAGTGTGAACTCCGCATTTTTACCTCTGGATCCGACTGTAATGGAAATTACTGAAGAACCTTCTTTTACTGCGGTGATGATACCCTCTTCGCTGATGACAGCGACAGCCTCGTCGGATGATGAGTATATTCTGTCAAGATCTGTTGCCTCCTTCGGAGTGACGGACACCATTTCTGAAATGTCAAGTGTCTTCTCTTCTGTCAGGGTATAGCCGTCCGCTATGGTTTTGTCAAGCGTGACAGTCTCTACAAGGACTGGCTTTTCCTCTTCGGGTACCAATCCGTTCTCTTTGCAGCCTACAGCAGCGAATGCTATGGCCGACAAAACGATAAATGCTATTTTTTTCATTGTGTTATAATAATATAAATGGTTGCTATGTGTGTGATTTTGTGGACTTTCCGCCAAAGGAATAAAAAAATATCCTAAACCGATGCAAATTTTCTGACATAAGATATCAAAAATAAAATTTGTCAAAAATGTGGCGAAATTCGTCTATTTGGGGTGAAATTCAGGAATGTTGAAATTTAAAAATGCCGTGTAGAAAAGTGATACTATTTGTCATAAAATTTCCATCCGTTGTTGTTTTGATTTTGTTTGTTTGCAATACTGAAAACGACAATTGATAACACTAATCGGAAATGAAAAAGTTGTATTACATTCTTGCCTTTATGGCAGCAATATTCCTGTTCGTTGATTGCGGCAACGCAAGTCCGGAGGGAACTAAAAATCCTTTTGTTAAAGTAAGCGTCAGTGAGAAGACGGTGAACTGTGCTTCAGGTTCATTTGAAGTGTATGTCTCATCCAATACTTCATGGACGGTTACTGCCCAGACGCCTTGGCTTAAAGTAAGCAGGACCGAGGGTAAAGGCAATATGAGTATCGTCATAAGCTATGATGAAAACTATAAAGGTAAGGATGACAGTGGTGTGTATATCCCGGGGGATCCGAGGACGGGTACGGTCAGAATTTCGGCAGAGGGGACAATTCCTGCCAGAGTCAGCGTCAAGCAGACAAGCCGTACCTTCCGGAATCCTATTTTCCGACCTATGCCGGACCCTTATGTCTGGAGGGAGGACCACGGCAACGGGGCCGTTTATTATTATGCTGTCAAATCAAATGGCAGCGGTGTGAATCTCGGTAAGTCCAACAAGCTTACCAATCTCGGAGGGACAAAGGAGGTATGGCACCTGCCTAAACAGTCGGGATCCGTTCCTGTTTGGAACAGGGCCAATCTCTGGGCTCCTGAGATGTTCAGAATTGACGGTGTGTGGTATATCTATTATGCCGCAGGCTGGCCTTCAAGTGAAAGCAAGGACAAGTATGGCAGCGATTATCACACCCAGAGGACAGGTGTCATTCGCAGCAGGGCAGAGGACCCTACTACCGGGACCTGGGAAGATATGGGTATGATCTATACGGGAGACGAGTATGTTCCCGGGATCAAGGCCACTGTTGACAATGCCATCTATGCGATAGATATGACTACGTTCGAGCTCAACGGTCAGCGTTATGCGGTGTGGTCCGGAAATGTCTCGCAGACAGACGGAAAGCAGAGGATCTATATCGCCACTATGGAGAATCCGTGGACAATAAATTCCAATCGTGTCGAAATATCAAGGCCTGATATGCCTTGGGAGAAATGGAACAGCTCCATCAATGAAGGCCCTTCGGTAATCATCAATGAAAAGGCCGGCAAACTGTTCGTCGTATATTCTTCCAACGGATCCTGGACATCGAAGTATAATCTCAGCTGGATTATGCTGGATATGAATGCTGATCCTATGAATCCGGACAACTGGACAAAATCAAAGAACTATGTCTTCTGGAGATGCGACAATGTCAGCAAGAACGATAATCCTAACAACAAGGATGAAATCGGAGGTGTACATGGTGTGGGCCACAACACTTTCACCAAGTCTCCTGACGGAACGGAAGACTGGATTGTCTATCACGTGAAGAGGTATAAGGAAAACGGATGGGACAACAGGGACTGCTTCATCCAGAAGTTCACCTGGAATGAAGACGGCACTCCGAATTTCGGTACTCCTGTAGGATACTGGGAGGAGATAGAGGTCCCTTCAGGAGAACCTCTTTAGCGGAAGGCTTGTCTGCCTGAATAAAATCAGATAAACATTGTTATACCCTATTATATATAAGTATGAAAAAAATCACATTATTTCTAATTGCACTTGCATTGTCATCTGTGATGTTTGCACAGAAAAGCTATGACCTCAAAAACTTCCCGAAAGGAAGCCGGCCGGAAGAAATAGGCCTCAAGCTTGTTGAGCACTATCTTGACACTCCGCACTCGCATTGGGGTGACATCAACTCAAAATATGAAGTAAAACTCATCACCTATCCTGATGTATGCGCCTGGCTCGGCTCGCTCTGGTTTGCGCAGTCTACAGGCAATGCTGATCTGTACAACAGGCTTGTTGAGCGTTTTGAGCCGCTTTTCACAACTCAGAAGGACCTCCAGCCGGAGATGTTCCCGAAAGCTCACAATGTTGTTGACTTCTATGTGTTCGGAGCAGTTCCTCTTGAAATCTACAAGAATGTGCCCGAGCAGAAATACTTTGACCTCGGAATGAAGTATGCCGACGGCCAGTGGGTTATGCCTGCGAAGCCTACAGAGGAGCAGAGAGGATGGCAGGAGAAAGACTACTCATGGCAGACACGCCTCTGGGTGGACGATATGTTCATGATTACTGAACTTCAGGCTCAGGCATACCACGTCACCGGAGACAGGAAATATATTGACAGGGCAGCCAAGGAAATGGTGCTGTACCTTGACAAGATACAGCGTCCGAACGGACTTTTCTATCATCACACAGGCACTCCTTTCTTCTGGGGCCGCGGAGACGGATGGATGGCTGTAGGTATGGCCGAGATGCTCAGGCTGATGCCTAAGGACAGCGAATACCGTCCTCGTATCGAGAAAGAGTACAAGCAGATGATGGAGACTCTTCTCCGCTATCAGGATTTTGACGGAATGTGGCATCAGATCATAGATGATCCGAACTCATGGAAAGAAACTTCATGTACCGCTATGTTCACATACGCTATGATAGTAGGCGTGAAGAACGGATGGCTTGACAAGAAAGTCTATGGCGAGGCTGCGCGCAAAGGATATATCAGACTTCTGTCCTATCTCAATGAAAGCTATGACCTGCGTAATGTATGCGAAGGAACCGGAGCTAAAAATGATTTCTCCTGGTACCAGAACCGCAGGCGTCTTACCGGAGACCTTCACGGACAGGCTGCTCTTATCTGGTGCTGCTACGCACTTGCCTCTGACGTGAAGCCTTATAAAGTCAAATAGGCTATGACATCAGTTTATAGAAAAATAACAGCGGTTGCAGCTGGTGTGATATTCCTTTTCGGTTGTACGCCCGGAAAGGAATATCCTGCACCCGGAGGTAACTGGAACACAGGCGGGTCCGAAGGTGAGATCGATGCCTGGAATCTGACTGACTGGTCCGACAAGCCGTCTGTCGACCCGATCGTTGTCGGCAGGCATCTGGCGGAGCGTTTTGTCGAAATCCCGAACTCGAATTGGGGGAGCATAGACAAGAGCCCGAGTTCATTTGTCACCTATCCTGACGTATGCGCATATCTCGGCGCGTTCTGGTATGCTGAAGCTGCTGGAGATACTGATGTTATCCAGCAGCTTGTGGACAAATACAACGATGTCATAACCGGAGTGTCCAAGCAGGCGAATGGAAATCCTCTTGTCACGGACCTTCTCTGGAGACACGAGTCCAACAGGGTGGATTACTATATCTTCGGAGCCATCGCGCTTCATATCGCTTCCATAATGGATGACCCTGCCTACAGCGGGGTGACATTCCGCGAGACCAAGGAAGCATATCTCAAATTCGGTCTTCAGTATGCGAACAGCCAGTGGGAGTTCTTCGACATAGAAGGGTTCAATGCACGTTTCAACAGTCCGGAATACAACAAGACCGGCAATCTGTTCAAAATGAGCAAGAGTGACTATGACAGATGGAAAAGCTATGCCGACAGGGGCTATTCCTGGCAGACCCGTCTGTGGATTGACGATATGTTCATGATTACGGCTCTTCAGGTTCAGGCATATTTTGCTTCAGGCAACAAGGTCTATCTCGACCGTGCCGTACACGAGATGCGTCTTTACCTTGATGAACTTCCGGGTGACAAAGGCCTGTACTATCATTCGCCTTCCGCAAAGTTCTACTGGGCGCGCGGCAACGGCTGGATGGCTGTAGGTATGACGGAAATGCTCCGAATACTTGCCGGAAGGGATGAATATGCAGAGGACCGCAATGTCCTTATGAACAAATACATCTCTATGATGTCATCCCTTCTCAAATACCAGAAGTCGGACGGACTTTGGGCGCAGCTGGTTGACTATGGAACCATGTGGACGGAGACATCTGGTTCTGCTATGTTCGCATACGCCTTTATCCAGGGGGTGGCCAACGGCTGGCTTGATGAACTGATATACGGTACTGCATCCCGCAGAGCCTGGAAGCAGCTGAATTCCTACCTGAGACCGAACTATGACATACGCGAGGTCTGCGAAGGTACAGGTGCGCAGAACAGCAAAAGCTGGTATGAAAACCGTAAGAGGCTTGTCGGAGACACTCACGGCCAGGCCGGAATGCTGTGGTGCGCATTTGCTCTCACAGATTTGAAGAAAAAGACCGAACCGGATTCTGCCGGTTTATCTGAATAACACTATTTATCACTAAACTAAACATCAAATGAAAGAAATTTGCAGATTTCTGGTGCTTGTAGCAATGTTTGTATCGGTAGGTATGAGCACTGTCTTTGCACAGGATGACAGTGTCGGCAAACGTCGTATCACCGGTACTGTGACAGATGAAAATGGTGATCCTCTGATTGGTGCATACGTATATATCAAGGGAACATCGGTGGGAACTACCACCAACCTTGACGGTATGTATGTCATAGATATCAACCCGAAGGATCAGCTTACATTCAGCTTTATCGGTTATCTTGAAAAGATAGTCGCTCCCAAAGCCAGCAACAACACTTTGAACGTATCCCTTGCTGTCGATGCGCAGATGTTCGAGGAGGCTGTGGTCGTCGCATACGGTGCGCAGAAACGTCAGGCGGTGGTCAGCTCCCTTTCAACAATCTCTGCGGACAATATCAAGGTAACATCAACAAACGTCGGCGGAAGCCTTCAGGGACAGCTCCCTGGTCTTATCGCGGTACAGCGTAATTCCGAGCCCGGACGTGACGATGCAGAATTCTGGATCCGTGGTGTCAGCTCATTCAAGGGAGGTACAAGTCCTCTCGTGCTTGTGGACGGTGTCCCGCGTTCCCTCAGTGACCTTGATGCTGACGAGATCGAGTCGTTCAGCCTTCTCAAGGATGCTGCCGCTACAGCAATGTACGGTGCGGAAGGAGCCAACGGTGTGATTCTCGTGACTACAAAACGCGGTCAGATTTCAAAGCCGAAGGTAACTCTTCGTGTGGAGCAGAACATTTCGGCTCCTATGAGAATTCCTGAGTTCGTATCTTCTGCGGAATATATGGAACTTGCCAACGAGGCTGCCTGGAATGACGGTATGGACAAGAAATATTCAGACGAGCTCATAGAACTTTACAGAACAAATGCCGATCCGGACCTTTATCCGAACTCACAGTGGACAGACCTTATCGCAAGGACAATCCACGGCCAGAGATATACTCTCAGCTTCCGTGGAGGTGCCGAGAACGCAAAATATTTCGTAACCGGAGGTTACCAGCAGAAGGACGGAGTGTTCAAGAAGAACCCTGAGTCCAAATACAACAGCAACTTCTCATTCGACCGTTTCAACCTGCGAAGCAACATTGACCTCAAGGTCACAAAGACTACACAGCTCAGTATAGACCTTGCAGGACAGTACACTATGAGAAGGACAGCCAACCGCAGTCCGGACGATGTGTTCGTGTTTATGCTGCATACTCCTCCTCATCTTTTCCCTATGGTCTACAGCGACGGAAGCGTGGCTACATACGAGAAGGAAACTGACGCAAACAACCGTAACCCTTATTATATGCTTTACCAGCAGGGTTACAGAAGAGATCACAATACGAAGATCCAGTCCAAGGTAAGTATCAACCAGGACCTCAAGTTCATAACCTCCGGTCTTAGCGCAAGGGCTTCAGTCGGATTCGACGCTGATATGGGAGTGTCAAAGCTCCGTAACTACAGCCCGTCGAAATATCACGCTACCGGACGTAATCCTGAGACCGGTGAACTGATTATGAACCAGGTAGTAGCAGGTTCTCCTGACGTTCAGGCGGTTCAGTTTACCGGCAGCTCCTACAAAAGGACAATCTATATCGAAGCGGCCCTTCAATACAACAATGTGTTTGCCGGAAAGCACGCTGTAGGTGCAATGCTCCTCTACAACCAGAAGGAAGTACAGAAAGACAACGATGTCTATACTTTCAGAAAACAAGGTATAGTAGGACGTGTTACATACGGATATGACAACCGCTATTTTATCGAGGCCAACTTCGGTTATACGGGTAGTGAGACATTTGCCGCAAAGAACCGTTTCGGCTTCTTCCCTGCAGTCGGTGTCAGCTATATACTTTCCAATGAAAGCTTCTACCCTGAGGCTCTCAAGAGAGTGCTTAGCGGAGCGAAGATACGTGCTTCCGTGGGACGTACAGGTAATGATGACACAGGTACAAGCCGTTTCCTTTACAGGGCGACTTTCGCTGAGAACGGTCATACGTTCAATCAGGGAATCGGAAGCAACGGTGCGGTAAACGGCCTTGGAGCAGGTATCTATGACAAGCAGTTTGTCAATACTACTCTCGGATGGGAAATCGAGGACAAAAGCAATGTCGGTGTGGACCTCAACTTCTTCGACAGGAGCATCCAGATCCAGGCTGACTATTTCTACAATATGCGTTCATCCATCCTTCTCCAGAGAAATACTATTCCGGGATATGCCGGTTTCCACGAGAAGCCTTGGCAGAACTACGGTAAGGTAATGAACCAGGGAGTCGATGCAAGCATCGATATGTCCAGAAGATTCGGAGACTGGAAACTGAGCGCACGCGGAACATTCACCTTTGCACGCAACAAGGTGCTTGAAATCGACGAGCTTACTCCTACCGAAGAATATCAGAGAGTTACGGGAACCCGTATCAACGAGCAGCTTGTGTATATAGCTGAGCGTCTCTATACTGAGGATGACTTCATCGTGACACAGAATTCCAACGGAACTCCTCATTATGAACTTCGTCCCGGTCTGCCTTCAGTGGCCCTCGGTGGTCTTGTCGGCCCTGGAGATATCAAATATGTGGATATGAACGGTGACGGAATCATAGACTCGAATGACAAGGTCAGGGGAATAGGACATCCTTACAAGACACCTGAAATAAACTACGGTTTCGGTCTCAATGCAGAATGGAAAGGCATATATGCCAGCATCTTCTTCTCCGGAGTCGCGAATACATCAATCCTTCTTGCAGAAGGCAACAGCACTTTCTGGCCGTTCAACTGGGGAGCTGAGAAAGGTAATGTCCGTACAGCATTCAGAGACCGCTGGACTACTGAAAATCCGAGTGAGGACGTATTCTCTCCGAGACTCCATCTTGGATATGGCAACAATATAAACAAGGAACCGAGCACATGGTGGCTCAAATCCGGAAGCTTCCTCCGCCTCAAAAACCTTGAAGTCGGATACGTGCTTCAGCCGAAGGCTCTCAAGGTTATCAGATTGAGCGGACTGAGAGTATATATGCTGGCCGAGAACCTTGCTACCATCGACCATATCAAATTCTGGGATCCTGAGCAGGGAAACAGGAACAAGGGTGTCAGCTATCCTAACTCCCGTTCTTTCACTTTCGGAGTTGAAGTTAACTTCTAATAAAGGTAAGATATATGAAAAAAAATATATTTAAAGCAGTTCTTGCCGGCGCGATGATGGCTTGCACAGTGGTTTCCTGTGACTTCCTTGATGTGTCGGACGAACTCGGAGGTGTTTCAAGTTTTGACAATATCTTCAACAATGTGGACCGCACCAAAAAATGGTATGGCCAGATATTTACAGACAGACCTGACTACTCCAACGTATGGGGTGCCAACAACGGTATGGGCAACGCCTGGACAGGTTTCGCTGATGAAATCTATACCCGTGAGCACAATAAATACGGCAAATATCAGGAGTGGAACTCAAGCAATACCAACAATTCAAGGTGGACACGTCTGTACGGTTCGATCCGTCAGGCAAACATCTTCCTTGAGATGGCCCATCCTCTTGTAGAGGAAGGAGGTCCTGATGCTCCGCGTATCACAGAAGAGGAGATGAAGCTTTACAAGGCCAATGCAAGGTTTATGCGTGCCATCTATCATTACTATCTTTTTGAAATGTATGGTCCGGTTCCTATCGTCGACAAATCATATACTCTTGATGATCTCCCTAATCTTCCGCGTAACTCCGTTGATGAGGTTGTGGCCTGGATTGACAGGGAGCTTGATGAGTGCAAAGAAGATATGTGGCCTGAGCCTTATACCAACAATGAACAGATGCGTGGCGTACCTACAAGAGGCGTCGCTATGGCATACCGTGCAAAACTTTGGGTATATGCAGCCAGCCCTCTGTTCAACGGTTCCTGGGCTCCGGGAAGCTCGGTTGTAAATCTTGACGGCAAAAAACTCTTCCCTGACGCGAGCGGAAAGGATGAGAAAATTGCCAATGCGGTGAAATATCTCCGTGAATTCCTTGACTATGCAGAAGAAGGCAACCGTTATGCTCTTGTGAATACAGGCAATCCTGACGAGGACCTCTACAATCTTTTCCAGGAGTACAACAGCGAAATCATCTGGGCTACCACAACCAACAGCTGGGGAGGTCTCGGTGAGGAGACATTTGACGGTCACGCTACACCTAAGGGAGAGTACAAAGGTCTGAACGGAGTGGATATGCTTCAGGAGCTTGTGGACGATTTCTATTGCGCTGACGGTCTTCCAATAAAGGATGAAAGCTTCCTTCCTGCTTCCGATGTCTATTCTGAGGACGGCTTCGGCACTAAGGATGGATACAGGGTACACAATATGTATCTTAACCGTGAGCCACGTTTCTACAACAGTGTGGCATTCTCAGGAATGAAATGGCCTTCATCAGGTAAGCGTGTGGAATTCTATGCCGGCGGTACTTCAGGAGTGGGTACAGGTGACGGTGAGCCTAATACAGGATATACCTGCTACAAACGTTATTACAGAAAACTCGGCAACGGAACCGGTCTTGTAAGCAGCAAATACCGCCCTTCAATCATTTTCCGTCTTGCTGAATTCTATCTTCTCTATGCTGAGATGCTCAACGAGCAGACCCAGGGAGCAGATGATGATATCCTCGTGTATGTCAACAAAGTGCGCAGCCGTGCAGGCATCCGTGACCTTGAGGTATGCAACCCTGATATCAAAGGCAATTATGCACAGCTGCGTGACGCCATCAGACGTGAAAGCCGTATCGAGCTTTGTACTGAGGGACAGAGATATTTTGACCTTTGCCGCTGGCTTCTCGGAGTCGAGAAACTCAACAAGAGCATGACCAGACTCAACACGTACAGAGGTGAAGAGGATGGTTTCTATACACGTATGAACTTCAACCCGAGAGTGTTCAAGGAGAAGAACTACCTCTATCCTATTCCTCTTGACGAGATCAAGAGAAGCGAAGGTGGAGTCCTTGTACAGAACTATGGATGGTAATTCTCTAAATGATTTGAAACGAAATGAAAAAGATAAGTTCTATTATCATAGCCGTGACTGCAATATTTGCGGTCGGCTGTAATGACAATATTCCGAAAATCGGGGACTATAACAGTGCCCGTGTAAAGGAAGTCGTGTTTGATGAGGTCCTTACAAACGGGCTTGACATTGACCTCGGAGCAACCTTCTCCCTTCCTTCACATATATCATATCTTCCGGCTGATGCGACCAATACGGCACAGAGATATGACACTTCTGATGATTCTGTCGCAAGCATTTCCGAGCAGGGTGTGCTGACTGCAGCGGGTGTCGGCAATGCGACAGTGACTGTATATATCGGTACGGAAGGCGTCTTCGGAGAGTTTGAGGTGAGAGTGGCTGAGCCTGTGGGCATAGCGATCACAAGCCTGAAATTCAACAGCGAGAGTGCTGAATACGAGTTCTCTGAAGCATCCATCAATCTGAAGCGTATTCTTCGCGTAGGTTCCGCTTCTCTTACAGAAGAGGCAACTGAGAGGATTGTCTGGACTTCATCTGATGAATCAGTAGCTATAGTGGACCAGTCAGGTCTTGTTACGGCAAACAAAGTAGGCAGCGTTACCATTACTGCTGCAGCGGCCGTGTCGGATGTTGAGCCTGCTTCAATTGTCCTGAGTTTCTTCAGATGGGTGGAATACGAACGTTTCCCTGGAGACCTGGACGGACAGCCTCGTGAGATTATGGGCAGCTCCGCTGCAGAGTGGAATGCTCTCCCTCATACAGACGGAGGATGGGATATGGTTGAATTCGGATGGCTTGAGGATGCAAGTCAGAAGGACAAATGGAACAGCACCGTAGGCCAGCGAAATCCATATAGATATGCTATGATCGACGGAAGGAAGATTGAAAACCGCTCTGGAGCCGCAAATAACCTTCCTACGGCTACAAACGGTACTGCGTTCTGCTGGCAGCGTCCTGGAGGAAACAAGCAGTCTGTTGAAAAAGATGGCGTATATATCATCATAGATATGAAAAAGAGCCAGAGAGTACAGTATTTCCGTACTGTAAACATCTCCGATCACGCGGACGACAGAGGTGTACGTGTTACACGTGTGAGTGAACTTCAGGGAAGCAACGACGGAAGCACCTGGGAGACTATCGCTTCAGGTCTTGAAGGATGGAACCCTCGTGAATTCAACGGTGTGACTGAGTATCACCTGGAGTCTCTCAAGGCTACATTTGACAATGACAAGGACTACCGTTATATCAAGTTCATCCTGAAGAAACAGGACCGCTGCTATGGATATTTCGTTAATCCTTCAGATGCGAATTCAGACCGTGACGGCAATGCTATGCAGGTTGCGGAACTATATATGGGATACAAATCCTACTCTGAATAACAGATTTTTTACTCTTTTTCAAGGGGCCGGCCATAACGGCCGGCCCCTTTTGCTAATT
>ERZ778510.928-NODE-928-length-21125-cov-4.206455_pt1 | contig 21125 bp, 20 predicted proteins | sample MGYA00510348_ERZ778510 | MGnify/ENA primary metagenome ERZ778510 (study PRJEB29527, sample SAMN07138969) | mouse gut metagenome | material: feces | host: mouse | place: China:Nanjing | collected 2016-01-25 ... | reverse complement strand
ATTTCATAAACTTCAGTTGAGCCTACTGCTCGTCCTGAAGCTGGAGATGCTGAACATAAATCGCTTTTTTAATCTCGTCTCTTCTCTTTACAGATGGCTTTACGAAAGCCTTTCTTGCGCGAAGCTCACGGATAGCACCGGTTTTCTCGAATTTCCTCTTGAATTTCTTGAGAGCCTTTTCAATGTTCTCGCCTTCCTTGATTGGAACAATAATCATAGCTTAATCACCTCCTTTTTATTTGCGGCTGCAAAGGTAATCAAATTATTTTGTTTGCAAAATTTTTAGCTTATTTTGAAATAATATTTTCTGACCCAATATTCAAACAGAGGGTCAAGCACTACAGGCTCGTCCTTTTCATTGAATGTTATGATTTCCTTTTTCTTGAGTGCGTCTTTCACTCTTCTGACATTTGCAGATGAATTCAGCGCGTATTTTTCAATGACATCCGTAGAGCTGAACCTTACCACTCCGTCCAGAGCCGCTTTCAGCAGACTGAGCTGATGGTCTGTCAGACTGTCCGTCATCGCCTGGAACCTCGGCTCGTGGATGCTCAGCATTGCATTCAGGGCATCAAGCATGATTCCCTCGTTTATATAGCCTTTGGACAGGGAATTGCAGATAGCGGTGAAATGGTTGATGTACCAGATGTTGTTCCTGAACAGCTTGCACGCGCCCATCGCCTGGTCTTTTTCCACAACCTTTCCCTGTGAAAGGAAGCCGCGCGATATATGCTCCACGATATCCCTGTCGTCTATCGGCTGCAGAGGAAGATGCTCCACAAGCCGGTGGAAATACTTTTTCTCTTCAAATATGTATTTCATTGCGTTTGTCCTGGAGCCGGATAGGATGAATGTGCATCCTCCCCCGTTTTTTGTCTCTCCAAGTACAGTTTCCATTGCTTTTATGACATCATCGCCGCTATCGTCTCCGAGGATGTTCTGAAATTCCTCTATTATCATAATCATACGGATTCCCTTTTCTTCGGCAATGCTGCCCGGAAGTCTCAGCATCATCTCTATGTCATAGATGTCGGGGGCCCAGTTGAGTGACACCACCTCGTCTGACTCTGAGAATCTTTTTCTGTCAAATACGAAGTGTGTGCCGGACAGGTGCCTCCCGATAATGTCCGCGTATTCCGCAGGGGAAGATGACGTGCTGCGTATTACGGCATTGCCGAATCCCGTCAGAAAGTCGTGGATTGTCCTGATGTTGAACATATTTAAGTCAGAGACGTTGAACAACTGCTGGCCGCTGAGGCGCATATTGAACAGCGTCTGCTGTATGACTGACTTTTTCCCGGTCTTGGGCGGCTCGTAGATAACTATGTTCTCGCCGCCTGCGATCAGGTTGGCAAGGGCGGTGCATTCGCTTTTCCTTCCTATGAAATTTTTACCTGTGACATAGCAGTCATATATGAAAGGGGCGTCCATATCCTATAATGTTTTTTTGCTTTTTGACGGATGGCCTATGATCTGGATGTCTATGTCGTCTATCTTGAACCCTCTGAATTTCTTGTGTCCCAGATGTGATTCTATAAGCAGCATAAGCTCCTCGTCAATTATATCCTTGAATGTGTGGTTCTCGCTGTCGTACAGATGTATGTGCTTGAATGTGTTGACATCGAAATACATCTTGTTGTTCGCGCTCATTCTGCGTTTGTATATCCCTAGGCCGGCAAGATTGGTCAGTATGTTATATACGGACGCCACCGTGACGTTGGTGCTTGCCGATTTGCGGATTTCCTCTGTCACCGTGTCTGCGGAAGCATGCCCGAGTCTCAGCATCGCCTCGTGTACGGCAAGCCTTTGCGGTGTCGCCTTCATCGCGTGCCTTCTGAGAGCGGACTTGAACTGCTCTATCCCTGAATTTTTTGCGTTCTGTGATAACATTTGTCTCGATTTGATGCAAATGTATGAAATATCGTATTTTAATCCAAATGATATTGAATAATTCCAAATTAGATTGCGGCAGGAAAATTGTGTGTCTTTTATACGCGGAATATCAAATGTTTCTGACTGATTTTTGCTAAATTTGCAGGATTTCTGAATATAAAATAAATTGCAAACCGAGAGAAGAAGCCGAATTTATTCGGATTATTCCGAGGTGCAGCATTTATTGTAGTTGTAAAACTAAAACATTATTGCTTCGGATATGATAAAAATCAACCGGAAAAATTTCAGGGATTTCGGTGCCTATGCCCTGGTTACAGGAGCCGCTTCCGGTATGGGGCGTCTTTATGCGCACAAGCTTGCTCTGAAAGGCTATAACCTGATTCTTGTGGACATCAATTCAGACAGGCTTGATGATGTCTCCGGGGAAATACGTTCGCTGATTGCGTCTGCCGGTGGCTGGAGGGCTGAATATGCCGGTGCCTTTGACCTGAGGACCATAGTGCAGGACCTTTCACGTCCGGATGCGGCACGGAAGGTTGCGGAAGCGTCTGCAGGATGTGAGGTCGAGGTGCTTGTCAACAATGCCGGCATAATGTACAGCCGTCCTATAATAGAGACTGATCCTGCTGCGCTTTCACTGATGATGATGGTGCACACCTATACACCGCTTATGCTGTGCCGTGAATTCGTGCCGGCTATGGTGGAGCGAGGGAACGGATATGTGCTCAATGTCTCTTCGCTTGCAGCTTGGATGGACTGGCCTGTAATAGGGATGTACGGAAATACCAAGCGTTTTGTCAAAGGGTTCTCCAGATCCCTGCGCGTTGAATGCAGGGGTACTGGCGTAAGCGTCACAAATGCATATTTCGGTGCGGTAGATACGCCCCTTATACCTTTGAAGCCGTCGCTTCGCAGCCTGGCCCGCAACCTCCGTGTTATGATAGATGCGGACAAGGCTACGGACAAAGCACTTAATGCCACATTCGGGCGTCGCAAAGGTACTATGCCTGGCCTTCTCAACAAGATATTCCTGCCTTTCATAGTGATGCTTCCGGACCGGTTGCTTGCGTTTGTGGTTAACAGGTTCAGAAGATATGTGACGACCGGATGATAATTACATATATACGTTTTCGTCTCGGTAAACATACAAACAAGTTTGCTGTTTACTCTCGACTTTTTACTATATTTGCACTTTTGCGTAGATTGGAAATTTTATGGAAACTGTAAAATGCCTTATAATAGGGGGAGGACCTGCCGGATATACGGCTGCGATCTATACCTCAAGAGCTGACCTGTCTCCTGTGCTGTATGAGGGAATACAGCCGGGAGGACAGCTTACGACCACTACTGAAGTGGAGAACTTTCCCGGATTTGAAAACGGTATTGACGGCAATCAGCTGATGGCTGCTATGAAGGCTCAGGCTGTGCGTCTGGGTGCTGACATCCGTAACGGGCTGGTCACTTCAGCAGACCTGTCATCCCGCCCGTTCAAGATAACCGTAGACGGTGACAAGGAGATTTCTGCCGAGACCATCGTGATCGCTACGGGAGCTTCCGCCAAATATCTCGGCATTCCGTCGGAAGAGAAATTCCGTGGGATGGGAGTGTCTGCCTGTGCTACTTGTGACGGATTCTTCTACCGCAAGAAGGATGTCGCGGTTGTCGGAGGTGGGGATACCGCCTGCGAAGAGGCCACCTATCTTGCTTCCCTTTGCAGGAAAGTTTATATGATAGTCCGCAGGGATGTCCTCAGGGCTTCTGCGGCAATGCAGGATAAGGTGAAGAATACCCCTAATATAGAAATCCTCTGGAACTGCAGCACGGAAGAAATTCTCGGTGACGCTTCCGGAGTTACAGGGGCGAGGATCGCTCGTAAGGATGGCGGGACTTTTGAAATCGCCGTGGACGGATTTTTCCTTGCCATAGGCCATCATCCGAATTCTGAACTTTTCAGCCAGTGGGTGAATGTTGACGGGACAGGCTATATAATTACTGAGGGCAAGACTTCCAGGACAAATGTTGAAGGTGTCTTTGCCGCAGGGGATGTCCAGGATCCTTCCTACCGTCAGGCAGTCACAGCCGCCGCTTCAGGATGCCGTGCAGCCATGGATGTGGAAAAATTCCTTAACAGATAGTGAGTAAACGTAGATTGTAAATATGAAATATAAAATAGTTATAGCGGTAGTTTTGGCAGCATTCGCTGCAAATGCCTGCAAATCACAGTATGAGGCACTGCTCAACAGCAACGATACGGATGCCAAATACGAGGCTGCATTCGATTATTTCAACAAGCGCAAATATTCAAAGGCCGCTGCTCTTTTCGAATCGCTTTCAGTGGCCGTGTCAGGTACGGAGAGGGATGATACAGTAAGATATTACTGGGGATTGAGCAATTACCGTTTCAAAGACTATGTGACAGCCGAGACCAATTTCAACAATTTCGTTGAAAGCTATCCGAGGAGCCCGTTCTCTCCGGAGGCTCGTTTCCTCAGGCTGGACTGTCTCTACCGCTCCACATTGAGATATGAACTGGACCAGAGCCCGACATACAAGGCTATGGAGGCAATTGCCCAATATATGATAGAATATCCCAATTCGACACATCTGTGGATATGCCGCGAGATGATGAATGACCTTCAGACACGTCTTGACACGAAGGCGTTCGAAGGGGCCAGGCTATATTACCACATGGAGGATTATCTTGCCGCGAGGGTAGCATTCAGGAATGTGCTGAAGGAAAATGCAGATAATATGTACCGTGAGGATATTCTGTACTTTACAGCTATGTCTTCTTATAAATATGCCAAGATGAGTGTCCTGAAAAAGCAGAAGGAACGCTATCTCGTGTTTGTGGACGATTATCTTAATTTCATCGGCGAGATACCTGAGTCCAAGTACAGGAAGGAGCTTGATGCTGTATACAAGAAGGCCCAGAATGCCCTTGGAAAGGATACTGTTGAGGATGATGATATGGACAAGAAGGAAAAGGAATTCCTTAGGGAGAGAAAGAAACTTGACAGGGCAGCAAAGGCTGCCGAAAAGAAAACAGCAGCAAAAAAGAAATAAAAAAATGAAACCCGTGTACAAATCGGATGTATAATAAAGTGGAAAGAAAATATTAATGATATGAGCAATACCAAAAAAGTACCTGTAAATACTATTACAAGGGATCTGTGCAATCTCGCTGCACCTACAGAGAACATTTATGAAACCGTAGTGATTCTTTCAAAGAGGGCAAATCAGATTGCAATCGCAGAAAAGAAAGAGCTTACCAAGAAGCTTGAGGATTTCAAAAACGACCGCGATACAATGGAGGAAGTCTTCGAGAACAGGGAGCAGATCGAGATTTCCAAATATTATGAAAGACAGCCTAAGCCGAGTCTCGTAGCCATCTCCGAGTTTGAGGACAATGAGATTTTCTACAGGATGGCAAAGGAGGACAACAACTGATATAGATGCTCAAGAGGCTCCAAGTAAAGAATTATGTTTTGATAGACTCTCTGGAAATTACGTTTCCTGAGGGTCTTGTCATCATTACAGGACAGACAGGAGCCGGAAAGTCAATATTGCTCGGCTCCATATCGCTTGTGCTTGGGGCGAAGGCGGATGCTTCCGCAATAGGTGAATCCGGGGACAAATGTGTCGTGGAGGCCGAATTCAATGTCCCTTCCGACAGCAGTGCATTGAGTGCCCTTCTCGAACGGAATGATGTGGAATGGGATGACGGTCATCTTATACTGCGCCGGGTCATCGGGCGTTCAGGCAGGCCGCGCGCCTTTGTCAATGATTCGCCTGTATCCGCATCTGTGCTTTCCGCGCTTTCAGCCGAGCTTATAGACATTCATTCCCAGCATCAGACCCTGCTGCTTTCAGACCGTCGTTTTCAGATGTCGGTACTTGACCATTTTGCAGGCAATGCTGATCTTCTGAAGAAATGTTCTTCTGCGTATTCTGAATATCTTTCACTGAAATCGGAACTGGAAGAACTGGACGGCAGGATAGCACGTATTGAAGATGAACGTGATTACAATGAGGCACGTTTCAGGCAGCTTGACGATGCTTCTCTGAAGGAAGGGGAACTTGGCCTTCTTGAGGAGGAGCAGAAACAGCTTGCCAATGCGGAGGATATAAAGGAGAATCTCTTTGCGGTAGAAGACCTGTTTTCTCCGGAAGCCGGGACAGACAGGATGCCTTTGGATGCCGTCTTGAGGGAAAGCGAAAAACGTCTTGAGAAAATATCTTCATTCCTTTCTTCGGCATCTGCTCTGGCGGAAAGGATTTCATCCTGCCGTGTGGAGCTCGGAGACATACTGTCTGATGTCTCTGATATGAATTCCGGGATAGAAGTCTCCCAGAGCAGGCTTCAGGAGGTTGAGGAACGTATCTCTCTGATATATGGCCTTATGCAGAAATTCTCCTGCAAGACTGTCGGAGAACTTATTGCCGTAAGGGATGAACTGAATGAGGCTTTATATGATTCATCGGTGCTTGAAATGCGCAGGGATGAACTTATGCGTTCATTCAAACTTAAAAAGGAAGAGCTTGACGCTCTTGCCGCACAGCTGCATTCTGCACGTGTAAAGGCTGCTCCGGGGCTGGCTGAATCAATTCAGAAATCCATACGTTCTCTGGAAATGCAGTATGCAGTTTTTGAGGTGGAGGTAAATGATGCATCCCTTTCTGCCTCAGGAACTGATGCCATCGTATTCAAATTCTCGTCTACAGGACGGAATGCCGTGGATCTTTCAAAATGCGCCTCAGGAGGTGAGATGTCTCGCATAATGTTGTGCCTTAAGGATCTGATGGCCCGTTATACCAATATGCCTACAATGATCTTCGACGAGATAGACACCGGTGTATCGGGAAGCGTGGCAGACAAGATGGGCTCTATGATATGCAGTATGGGGGAGAATATGCAGGTATTTGCCATAACGCATCTGCCCCAGGTAGCAGCAAAAGGCGAGGCCCATTATCTTGTGTCGAAAGATGTGGACCCTGAAAGTCTCAAGACAGTCACTACAATCAAGAAGCTGTCCGATGAAGAGCGGGTGCTTGAACTGGCCAGAATGCTGAGCGGAAGCACTCTTACCGATGCCGCTGTCGCCAACGCAAAGGATCTGCTCGGCCTCCGGTAGAATTTCTTTTATCTTATCACCCTGACTTTGTAGTCCGGCATATAGACTATACGCCTTGTCGCTTTGTTTACAAGACCTCCTTCGGATATCAGTCCGGAAGCGTTTTCCGTATCAGCCTTTATGGCTCTTGCAAATCTGAAGTCAGACTGGAGCATAGGCATTCCGATATTCTCAATCCGTTCTTTCCACAATGAGCCGTATTTTGAGCACATACTGCAGAAATAATACATTATATCATATCCCTGAAAAGCGAACGGAGTAGGTTCTGTGTTGTACAAAGCTCTGTATTTCAGTATGAAATCCCTTACGCGAGGGTCATCGTAATCTATGTAGTATGACAGTGATGAGTGGAATTCGGCATTATGCAGGTTCTCCACGTCGATTGTCTCAAAGCTTCTGATTTTGGATACTCCATAGAGGGTTACCTTGTATCTGTTGTGTATCATAAGGTTGAGGTTCCTTATGACATCGTTGACAAATGCTTCGCTGTCAGATGCTACTATCACTCTGTTGTTGCCTTCTGACGTCATCTTTCCGGCAAGTGACTCCAGTATATTCCTTCCTTCAAGAATGCTGTATGAGAAAGAGGAATATCTTATTCCGCTTCCGGATATGATTTGTTTGAATCCGGCCAGGTCTTCAGTGTCTTTTACGGCTTTTTCATAGATTACTATGACGCTGTCCCTGACATCTTTCTCTTCTTTTATCCATTTGACGATGTCCTCGTATTGTGACATGGATGAAGTGGGTACCTGTATGAAGTTGCTGTGGATTTCTGCCAGCTGTTCGGCCCTGTGGTCAAGAGGTGATATTATATATGAGGACTGAGGAGCTTTTGCAAACAGTCCGGATATGTCATTCTTTGAAACAGGTCCGATGATCACATCGCTTTTGGCAAGTCTTTCCGTGGTGATCGGAAGGACACCTCCGCCGACGTCATAGACGCTGAGATCTATGTTCAGACCTTTGTCGCCAAGGTCCTTTGACGCAAGCAGAACCCCGCTGTAGAAATCCATACTGCTTTCGCTATGCTTTTCTCCCTGTGTGTTGAACGGAAGAAGAAGCACAGCATTGATTTTGGTGATAGGGTAGTAGACCGGAGATGTCTGCACGCTCTTTTCTGACGGTTCTGCTGCCTGGTCTTCCGGCTTTGCAGGAGATGACGGGGCTGAAGATGCTGCACCGGTATCTGACGGATGCTCAGGAAGTCCAGCCATATATGCTTCCGGATTAGTCGGTATTCTGAGCTTCTGCCTGTTGGTCAGTTTTCTGCCTGTCAGTCCGTTGAATTTCATTATTATGTCAACGCTCACTCCATATTTTTCAGAAATGACATTCAGGTCCTCATACCATTTTACAGTATGGGTAAAGTAGTCATTCCGTTTCTTTTCCAGTGCCTTGGCCTTTTTCTCCTCCTGGGCTTCTTTTTTTGCCGCTTCTTTCTGGAGAGCCTTCTCTTCTTTTAGCGCAGTCCTTTCATCCTTCTGGGAAACTTTGTCGTCTTTGGACTCTTCCTGCCTGTCGGTGACCGGAATCAGAATTATGGCATTTTTTTTCAGCCCGTTTTCTTTCAGGGCAGGATTGGCGGCATAGATATCCTCGACCGTGACTCCGTATGCCTTGCTTATGGAAAACAATGTCTGCTTTTCCAATACTATATGCGAATAGAAAATTCTGCCGTCGACTTTAACCCTCTCCTTTGACACAGTCACTTCAGGGGCAATATAATCCTGAGCATACAGTCCGCAGGCAAATGGCGGCATAAAGCCGGCCAAAGCCACCAATATCATCAAAAATGCCTTTTTCATAATTACATATCTATAGTTTGTCCGCAAACTCAAGCAGTCCGGCACAGAAATTTTTCCAGGAAAGCCTGTCCTTTTCAGACTTTATATTCCTGATGCACCTTTCCTTTGTTTCCGGATTGCTGAAATATTCTTCAATTTCCTCTGCAATTGCTTCGGGAGCGCAGGCGTCTGCAACAATTCCCGTGCCTCTGTCCCCGATTGTCTCTTTAAGTCCTCCTGTGTCAGTGACGATCATAGGGACTTCGAAATGGTAGGATACGGAGCTTATGCCGCTTTGTGTAGCACTCCTGTACGGCAGTACCGCTATATCTGCCGCAGAGAAGAAACTGCTGACCTCATCATCTTTTATGTATTTGAGAAACAGATGTATATCATCCCTGTTGCTCAAATCTGAAATTATCTTCTCATATTTTTCAAATGAACCGTAGGGCTCTCCTGCCACTATCAGCTGGTATTCCCCGGAAAGCTTGCCGAAAGCCTCAAGCAGGATGTCAAGCCCTTTGTAGTCGCGGATAAGACCGAAGAACAGTATGTTGCGTCTGCCGCTTTTCAGTCCAAGCTTTGCTTCCGCAGCCTCCCTTTGCTCCTTTTCTCCGAAATGGGAATACAGAGGATGCTGGAGGACGGCAAATCTGGCGTCAGGCTTCAGTTTGAGCAGGTCTTCGGAGACAGCTTTGCACAATGTGACATAACCGTCGCTTCCGGAGAGGAAATACCGGGTCAGCGGCGTGTCGAAAAATCTTTTTTCGTGCGGGACCACATTGTCAAGCACCGATATGACTTTGCAATGCTTTTTCAGATGCCTTGTGATATACCCTAATGAAGGTGCGAAATATGACATCCAGTACCGCACTATGACAAGATCCGGTCCCCATTCCCGTATCGCACGCAATGTGCTGTGATAGGAAAAAGGATTTGCCGTATCCAACAGGGACTCGCTCTCTATCGGTACGGCAATATCATCTTTTGTCACATACTGTGTCCTGCCCGGAAAAAGGAATTCAGGATATTGTCTCTTGAAGTTGAATGCCTTGACAATGTTGCCTTTGCTCAGTTCGCTGTACAGACAGGCGTTGAACTGAGATATTCCTCCTCTGTAGGGGTAAAAACAGGACAGTATGGCTATTTTCAACTGTTGTTATTTTTTGTTCTTTACGTATTCTTCGTTGAGACCGGAAAGAACGTCGTCAGTGATGTCAAGAGACTTGTCAGCGGTAAGTACAGGCGCGCCTCCCTGGTTGGTGAGGATCATCGCGTACTGCTTTGTCTGGTTGTACTTGTCAAGATATGTCTTGATGGCATCCGCAAGCTGGTTCATCATGACAACCTGCTCCTCCTGGATCTCATTCTGCTTCTGGGCCGCGTAGTTGTTGAACTCCTGTTCCTGCTGCTGAAGCTTCTGTCCCTGTGCCTCTGCCACGGAGCGTGTCATAAGGCCTTTGTTGATCTTGTCCTGGAATGCGTTTACTTCATTCTCGAGCTTTTTGCCTCTGCGTGTCACTTCTGCCTGAATGTTCTGGACTTTTGTCTCCACGACTGAACGGAGATCGTTTGCCATATCATATTCCTGGAGAATCCTGTCAAGGTCCACATATACTATAGAACCTTTTTCTGCGGATGTCTCTGAAGCAGCGGTCTCGCCCTGTTCAACATTTTTGCTGTCCTTTGTGAGGAAAAGCACACCGAAAACAATAGCAACGACCAAAGCCAGGCTGCTGAGAATGATAGATAAATTTTTCATCGTTATTTAGTTTTGTTGTTAATCATTCTGTCCGTGCAGGAAAACTTCCGGATGGCACGGATATTTTACAAAGATAATCAAAAAATCTTAATTTTTGAGAGGTATGCCCCGATAGTTGCTTCAAGGCCCATATACAGGGCGTCGCAGATGATGGCGTGTCCGATGGAAACCTCGTCGGTCCACGGAATCATTCTGATATAATATTCAAGGTTGTCGAGGTTAAGGTCGTGGCCTGCGTTGAGCCCGAGCCCGCATTCCTTTGCCGTTTTTGCGGCTGCAATGAACGGGGCTATCGCCTTTTCCCTGCCGGTGCAGTACCCTGACGCGTATGATTCCGTGTAAAGCTCCACCCGGTCGCATCCGCAGAGGGCCGCCCCTTCCACCATCGCGCTGTCCGGATCCGTAAAAATGGATGTCCGGATTCCCTTTTTCTTGAATTCACTGCATATTTCAGCAAGAAACCCGCGGTTGCTTATCGTGTCCCATCCTGCATTGGATGTGATGGCGTCGCTGGCGTCCGGGACAAGCGTCACCTGGTCCGGGACGACTTCCAGCACAAGATCTATGAATGACGGTATGGGGTTCCCCTCGATGTTGAATTCGGTCTTTACCGACGGCCTTATCGTCTTTACGTCAGAATATCTGATATGCCTTTCGTCAGGTCTCGGATGCACCGTAATGCCTTCGGCTCCGAACTTTTCGCAGTCGATGGCGGCTTTTGCCACATCAGGCATATTGCCTCCCCGGGCGTTGCGGATTGTGGCTATCTTGTTTATGTTTACGCTGAGTTTTGTCATTCCAATGGTTTTTAACGGGCGCAAAAATAGATATTTAATTCCTGTTTAGACAAATTTTATTGCCGCTTCTTATAAAAAATCCAAAACATCTTCTTAATTTTGAGCCGTGTTTAGTAAAAGACATCGTCTTTGTGGAAAGGGAAATATGCGAATCGCTACGTATTTAAGGAATTACCGTATTGAAAATGACGACAGGCTTTCTGCCCTGCTTTCTGCTTTGGAGGCAGAAGGTTGTGATGTCCACAGGGTCTTTGCCCCGGAAGACATTTCCGATGATACGGATTTTCTGCTGAGCATAGGAGGTGACGGGACATTCCTGTCTGCCGCCAAACTTGTGGGGGACAGTGGGATACCTGTACTTGGGGTGAATCTCGGACGGCTGGGCTTCCTTTCGGAAAACAGGCCCGACGCAGTGGCGGAGGCTCTTGTCTCGGGGGAATATACGATAGAGAACCGTACTCTGCTGAAGGCTTCTCTTTCGCGCGGCACCGGCAGCGGGGATGTTGACGGCTGGCCGTTCGCACTGAATGAGATGACTGTGCACCGCTCGGGCGCGGCTATGCTCGGTGTTGATGTCAGCATAGACGGCGTCCTGCTTCCTACATATTGGGCTGACGGTCTTTTAGTGGCGACTTCGTCCGGTTCGACTGCATATTCTCTGAGTGTGGGTGGACCTATAGTGCTGCCGGAGTCAAGGGTGCTCATAATATCCCCAATAGCGTCTCACAATCTGAATGTCCGCCCTCTGGTAGTGCCGGATACGTCGGAAATCAGTATTTCGTTGCGTTCAAGGGACAGGAAGGTGATGCTTACTATGGACAACAGGACGGTTGAGATTGACCGTGATATGGAGATGACGGTTTCGATGGCACAATTTTCGCTAAGACGCGTGCGTCTCAACAGTTCCAATTTTATAAATGCTCTTACCGGCAAATTGTTTTGGGGTGAGGACATCAGAAATTCAACAGAACATTAACTATGAATGAAGAAAAGAAGATACCTGTCCACGTGTCTATGATAATGGACGGGAACGGAAGGTGGGCGCGCGAACGCGGCGAGGAACGGATCCGCGGTCACGTGGAAGGAGTGGAAAGTGTCAGAGCCTGTACGGAAGCGGCAGTCGAGGCCGGTGTACGGTATCTTTCACTTTTTGCGTTTTCTGAGGAAAATTGGAACAGGCCGGAGCCTGAAGTGCTTTTCCTTATGGAGATGATGGTGAAGTCTATCAGCAATGAGCTTCCGGTGCTTATGAAGAACCGTGTCAGGTTTGTCGTGCTCGGCAACAGGGCAAGGTTGGGAGACAGTCTTAATTCTGCAATTGATGAATGTATGGAGCAGACAAGGGAGAATGACAGGATGACACTGATTATTTTTCTTAGCTACAGCGGAAAATGGGACATCCTCCAGGCTGCAAAACGTCTTGCCGTGGAGCTTTCGGAGAATCCTGACCGTATGGAAAGCATAATGTCCATGGAGGTGGGAGACTTTGACGGATATCTTGTCACATCCGGCATTCCGGACCCTGATCTTATTGTCCGTACATCCGGGGAGAAGAGGATAAGCAATTATATGCTGTGGCAGAGCGCGTATTCGGAATTCTTCTTCACGGACACCCTGTGGCCGGATTTCAGGAAAGAGCAGTTTATGGCCGCTCTTGACGACTACGCCAAACGTGACCGCCGTTATGGTAAAGTGAAATAAAATGCTTATATTTGCAGTTTTGAATTAAGATTTAAAAGATGAAAATTAGCCGAATGATCTTCCTGGCAGTGCTGCTGTGCGCAGCGATGATGCCAATGATGGCTCAGCAGCAGGATGGAGGAGTTACGATAGATTATAACAACCCGAAAAAATATATAGTCGGCGGAGTTACTGTCGAGGGCAACAGCTATTTCGGACCGGATCAGATCATACAGCTGACCGGTCTTCAGAAAGGTCTTGAAATCACTGTTCCGGGCGATGACATTTCGTCCATTGTAAACAGGCTGTGGCTTCAGCGTTACTTCGAATCTGTCGCTGTGTCCATAGACCATCTGAATGCATCCCGGGATACGGCTTTCTTCAAAATCAGCATAATAGAACGTCCGAGGGTGTCGAGATGGACTTTCAGCGGAGTCAAAAGCGGTGAGGAGAAGGAACTTCGCGAGAGGCTGCGCCTGAAAAGGGGAGGGGAATTCTCTGACTATGTCGCAAATACCGCGACGGACATCATCAAGCGTTACTATAAGGAAAAAGGTTTCCAGCTTGTAGATGTGGATGTCCAGACAAAGAAGGATACACTTGTCCGCAGCGCGATTCGTGTGAATTTCGCCGTTGACAAGGGAACGAAGGTTAAAATAAAGAAAATCACGTTCGACGGCAATGACAATGTGAAGGAGACCAAGCTTGTGCGTTCTATGAAGAAGACAAAGGACAACAGGCTTATCAACTTCTTCAGTTCCAAGAAATTCAACGAAAAGGAATATGAGAATGACAAGAGGGGGCTCATCAGTGCTTTCAATGAAGCGGGATACAGGGACGCCAAGATTGTCAAGGACACTATTTATTATATAGAGCCTAACCGTCTTGAAATAGACTTCAAGATTGATGAGGGAAAGAAATATTATTTCAGGAATATAACCTGGACAGGCAACTCCGTATATACTTCAGAGTCATTGAATGATGTCCTTATGATCAAGAAAGGTGATGTCTATGATGTCGTGACGATGGAGAAGAGGCTTTTCGGAGGCGGGAAACAGAACGAAATCGACGTCTCCAAGATATACAGGGACAACGGATACCTGTTTTTCAGCATACAGCCGGTGGAGCTGAACGTTGAAGGGGATTCGGTGGATGTCGAGATGAGAATAGTGGAAGGAAAGCCTGCGACTCTCAACAATATCATAATCAACGGCAACGACCTTACCAATGAAAGAGTGGTGCGCCGCCAGGTATTTACACGTCCGGGCTATCTTTTCAGCCAGACTGATTTTGAGCGTTCCATAAGGGAAATCGCTTCTCTGGGGCAGTTTGACCCGGAGGCCATTTCCGATCCGACCACAGGATATTCAATAGTTCCAAACCAGCTCAACAACACGGTTGACATTGTATATAACGTGACCGAAAAACCTTCAAGCCAGCTTGAACTTTCCGGAGGATGGGGAGGAAACACTTTTGTGGCGACTGTCGGAGTCAGCTTCAACAACTTCTCCACAAGGAGACTGCTTGACAAGACGGCGTGGAGACCTGTCCCTCTTGGAGATGCGCAGAACCTTGCGATACGTTTCCAGACCAACGGAACATATTATACGAGCCTTTCGGCAAGCTTTATGGAGCCGTGGCTCTTCGGAAAGAAGCCGACATCTTTGAGCGCATCGCTTTATTATACAAGGCAGACCGATTCTTATCTTGCCCTCGGTATGCTGAACAACGACAGGTTTATGGAGGTATATGGAGCTGCTTTGGGAATCGGAAGCCGCCTCAAATGGCCCGACAACTTCTTCGTGCTGTACAACCAGCTGAGCTGGCAGACATACAGGCTTCAGGACTGGGCATACAACTTCCTTTTCGAGACAGGTATGTCACATAACTTGAGCTACACGTTGAGCCTCAGCAGAAACTCTACTGACCAGCAGATATATCCTCGTCAGGGTTCTGACTTCAGCTTCTCGCTCCAGTTGACTCCTCCTTATTCCCTTTTCAGGAAAAAGGACCACAGTCTTCTCGATGCAAACGGCAAGCCGATGAAAGTAGGAAGCTGGAGGGACGTCAATTACAATGCGCAGCATTCCAAAGACCGTTACCGCTGGATAGAGTATCACAAGTGGACTTTCAAAGGGGCTGTATATACCAAACTTGTAGGAAACCTTGTCCTGATGGCAAAGGCGCAGTTCGGATATCTCGGATATTACAACAGGAACTGGGGATATTCTCCATTTGAGGGATTCCTTGTCGGAGGTGACGGTATGTCAGGATACAACACATACGGATCTGAGGTCATTTCACTCAGGGGATACAGCAATTACGCCCTTACTCCTATGACCACATCGGCATACAATACTACAGGTTCTGCCTATGCCGGTAATGTATATGACAAGTTTACTGTGGAGCTCCGTTATCCTGTGGTGCTGCAGCCGCAGTCTACTATATTTGCGCTGGTGTTCCTTGAAGGAGGTAACTGCTGGTCTGACATCAGGGATTTCAATCCGTTCCAGATCAAAAGGTCTGCCGGTGTAGGAGTCAGGGTGTTCCTTCCGGTGGTCGGACTTCTCGGTGTTGACTGGGGATGGGGATTCGATACTCCTGCAAACGGTTCGGGAGGAAGCCAGTTCCATTTCGTGATCGGGCAGCAGTTCTGATGATTTTTATGAAAACAACAAATTAAATGAATATGAAAAGGTTTATCTTAATTGCAGCTGCCGCTATAGCTTGTGCGGCTGCATCGGCACAGACTCCGAAATTTGCTCATGTCAATTTCAATGAGCTTATCCAACTTATGCCAGAGATGGACTCTGCAAGAGTTCAGTCGGATGCCGCCCAGAAAGAGGCAAGCGAGACATATCAGGCTATGATCGAGGAATTCCAGAGCAAATATGCCCAGTTTGAGCAGAAACAGGCGTCATGGACTCCGGCTGTAAGGCAGAGCAAGCAGAATGAGCTTTCTGAGATCCAGACAAGAATCCAGGAATTCGAACAGGCTATACAGCAGGACCTCCAGCAGCTCCAGAGTCAGCTTATGGCTCCTATCTACCAGAAAGCGCAGGAGCAGGTAAATGCCATTGCGAAGGCTGGCGGATATATTTTCGTCTTTGATTCTTCCCAGGTGCTTTATATTGACGCATCGCAGAGCAATGATCTTACTTCGGAGGCACGCAAGGCTCTCGGTATTCCTGACGACAGGACTCTTGAGTCTCTTCAGGCTGAACTCCAGGCACGAGCTCAGGCTCAGCAGCAGTAGCATAACATACGAATGACATATTTTGAGATTGGCCGGAAACACGTTCCGGCCAATCTTTTGTTTTTTGCCGGAGCCGGAAACCTGTTGAATATTTCTTGGGAATTATCATCGCCGTAATGATATTTTATTTATATTTGTGTCAAATTTTAAGATTTTAATTATAATTCATAACAATAGGAATGCAACATAAGGTAATAGATACTAAAGATGTTGTTGTACGATTTGCAGGAGATTCGGGAGACGGTATGCAGCTCACCGGATCTCTTTTCGCTGATATGTCGGCTGTGTATGGCAACGTACTTTCTACTTTTCCTGATTATCCAGCTGAAATACGTGCTCCGCACGGTACGGTGTCCGGCGTTTCCGGATTTACTGTGCATATCGGCAGTGAAAAGGTACATACCCCAGGGGATTTCTGCGATATGCTTGTCGCAATGAATCCTGCCGCGTTGAGGGCAAATGCCAAATGGCTTAAAAGGACGGCTCTTGTTCTGCTTGACGAGGACACCTTCGATGAGACCGGTCTTGCCAAGGCCGGATTCAAGGAGAACCCTGTCACCGAGCTCAACATTGAGGACAGGACCATAATTGTAGCTCCCATAACGACATTGACGCAGGAGAGCCTCAAAGACAGCGGTCTCGACCAGAAGAGCATAGTCAAATGCAAGAATATGTTTACTCTCGGAATGGCATGCTACATCTACAGCCGTCCGATGGAATATATATTCAGGTATTTGGAGAAAAAGTTCGCCAAGAAGCATCCTGAGCTGATCGCCCCGAATATAAAGGTGCTGAATGACGGGTACAATTATGCGGCGAACATACAGGCAATCCCGAATACATACCATATTGAACCTGCCCTTATGAAGAAGGGGCTGTACAGGAATATCACCGGAAACCAGGCTGTGGCGTGGGGGCTTCTTGCCGCTTCAGAGAAATCCGGGCTGCCTTTGTTCTGCGGTTCATACCCTATTACTCCAGCGACAGCTATCCTTGAGGAGCTTGCTTTGCATAAGAGTCTGGGTGCAAAGACTCTGCAGGCTGAAGACGAGATTGCCGGAATATGTACTGCAATAGGTGCCGCTTTTGCTGGAAATCTTGCCGTGACGACTACTTCCGGTCCAGGGCTTTCGCTTAAGTCGGAGGCTCTCGGGCTTGCGGTGATGACTGAACTTCCGCTTGTCGTTGTGGACGTGCAGCGTGCAGGTCCTTCAACCGGAATCCCGACAAAGACAGAGCAGTCCGACCTGAACCAGGTACTTTACGGACGCAATGGAGAGTGCCCTATGGCTGTTGTCGCCGCCCATTCTCCGGCGCATTGCTTTGATGCCGCTTTCTGTGCCGCAAAAATTGCTCTTGAGCACATGATGCCTGTCGTCCTGCTGTCGGAGGGATTCCTCGGCAACGGGTCCGAGCCGTGGCTTATTCCGTCTATGTCGGATTATCCTGAAATCAGGCCTCCTTTTGCAGTAAAGGAAAATACGCCTTATCATCCTTTTGACAGGGATCCGCATACATTGGCCAGAAAATGGGCTTTCCCTGGTCAGAAGGGCTTTGAACACAGGGTAGGAGGTCTTGAGAAGACTCATGAAGGCATACTTTCCTCCAATCCTGAAAACCACGCGCTTATGGTAAAGGAGCGTGCCGAGAAGATAGCAAGGGTCGCCGGTTATATCCCTGAACTTGAAGTTTCCGGAGCTGAAGAAGGAAAGCTTCTTGTGGTAGGCTGGGGAGGAACCTACGGACATCTTGTCTCCGCTGTTTCGCAGGTAAGGGCTTCCGGAAAGGAGATCGGATATGCTCATTTTGACTATATAAATCCGCTTCCGGGAAATACGGAGGAAGTCTTCTCCCGTTATGATGAGATCCTCGTCTGTGAATTGAACAGCGGGCATTTCGTGAATTATCTTAGAGGTATTCTTCCTCAGTACAGATATCAGCAGTACAACAAGGTGCAGGGGCAGCCGTTCCTTGTCCAGGAGCTTGCAGCTGCCATAGAAAAGGCATTTGAAGATTAAGTCAGCAAAACAAACATTATGTCAAAATATACATCACAGGATTTCAAAAGCGATCAGGAGGTGAGATGGTGTCCCGGATGCGGTGACCATGCTGTGCTTGCCATCCAGAGGGCTATGCCGCTCATAAGCGATGAACTCGGGTATGAGAAAGAACGTTATGTGGTCGTGTCGGGTATCGGATGCTCTTCAAGGCTTCCGTATTATATGGATACATACGGTTTCCACAGTATACACGGACGCGCCACTGCGATTTCCACGGGAATAAAGGTGGCCAATCCGGAACTTACCGTATGGCAGGCGTGCGGAGACGGTGACGCTCTGGCTATCGGAGGAAACCATTTCATCCACGCCATAAGAAGAAATATAGATATCAATATCATATTGTTCAACAATCAGATCTACGGTTTGACAAAAGGACAGTATTCTCCTACTTCACGTTTCGGGGCGGTGACAAAGACTTCACCTTACGGAACGGTTGAGCATCCGTTCAATCCCGGAAGCCTTGTGCTTGGAGCGAAGGGGACCTTTTTCGCGCGTAGCATTGATACCGAACTCAAGCTCAATGAGGAGATAATGCTGGCTGCCGCCAGGCATGACGGCACGTCTGTCGTTGAGATGCTTACCAACTGTGTGATTTTCAATGACGGTACGCATAAGACGATCACTGACCGCTCTGTGCGTGCGGACAGGACTATAGTGCTTCGCCACGGGGAAAAGATGATTTTCGGAAAGGACAGGAAGAAAGGCCTTGTGCTTGACGGACTGAGACTCAAAGTCGTGACGATAGGCGAGAACGGGATTACTGAAGACGATATACTGACACATGATGCCCATTCGGACAATATCGGAATACATACGATGCTTGCCGATATGAAATATCCGGAGTATCCTGTCGCTCTCGGTGTCATCAGGGAAGTAAAGGATATAACTTATGATGCTGCTGTCAGGGACCAGGTGGCTGAGGTGAAAGCGAAATCAGCTATCCGTTGTATGGATGATCTGCTCAGAAGCGGAAGCGTGTGGGAAGTAAAATAAACGATTACTACGAAGTAAAAACAATATTGAACAGAACCTTAATTAATACACATAATTATGAAAACCAATGAAATAATGGCCGGACTTCAGGTCAAGTATCCTGCCGAGAAAGAATATCTGCAGGCAGTACGTGAAGTGCTTGAATCAATTGAAGAGACCTATAACAGGCATCCTGAATTTGAGGCGGCAAAAATCGTGGAAAGGATAGTCGAGCCGGACAGGATGTTTACATTCCGGGTTACCTGGGTGGATGACAACGGCGAGATCCAGACAAATACCGGATACCGTGTACAGTTCAACTCAGCTATAGGACCGTATAAGGGAGGTCTCCGTTTCCATCCTTCCGTGAATCCTTCAATCCTGAAGTTCCTCGGTTTCGAGCAGACATTCAAGAATGCGCTTACTACGCTTCCTATGGGTGGAGGAAAAGGCGGCTCCGATTTCAACCCGAAAGGAAAATCCGACGCTGAGATCATGCGTTTCTGCCAGGCGTTCATGCTTGAACTTTGGCGCAATATAGGACCTGACACTGATGTCCCTGCCGGAGATATAGGTGTCGGCGGCCGTGAAATCGGCTTCCTTTATGGAATGTACAAGAAGCTCGCACGTGAGCATACGGGAGTTCTTACCGGAAAGGGTATGACCTGGGGAGGATCTCTAATCCGTCCTGAGGCTACGGGATTCGGTGCCGTGTATTTCGTGCAGCACATGCTCCATCTTCAGAACAAGGACATAAAGGACAAGACCGTCGCAGTCTCCGGATTCGGCAATGTCGCATGGGGTGCCGCAATGAAGGCTACCCAGCTCGGAGCCAAAGTAGTAGCTATCTCAGGTCCTGACGGAGCCATCTATGATCCGGAAGGAATGAATGACGAGAAGATCGCATATATGCTTGAACTCCGCCGTTCCAACAATGACGTCGTAGCTCCGTTTGCTGACAGGTTCCCTTCCTCTACATTCTATCCTGGCAAAAAGGCGTGGAGCATAAAATGTGACATCGCTATGCCTTGTGCTTTCCAGAACGAGCTTACAGGTGCTGATGCCGAGGAACTTGTCGGCAACGGGACCTGGTGCTGTGCTGAGGTTTCCAATATGGGATGTACTCCTGAGGCAATAGAGGTTTTCCAGAAGGCAGGCATAATGTTCGCTCCGGGAAAGGCCGTCAATGCCGGAGGAGTCGCAACTTCAGGTCTTGAGATGACACAGAATGCCATGCACATCAGCTGGAGCGCGGAAGAAGTGGACTCAAGGCTTCACGGAATCATGTCGAATATCCACGAGGCGTGTGTCAAATACGGAACCCAGCCTGACGGATATGTCAACTATGTCAAGGGAGCGAATGTCGCAGGTTTTATGAAAGTCGCGACAGCAATGCTTGAGCAGGGTGTTATCTGATAATTCAAATATTTATTGCCGATGACAACAATGGTTAAAAAAGAGAGGAAATTCTCTCTGAAGCACTTTGTGATGCTTCCTCTTGTGGTTGCCGTTACGCTTTTCCTTTGGCTTGTGCCGTCTTCATTCTTCGGAATAGACGGGCTGACAGTGGTGGAGCAGAGGACAATCGCGATTTTTGTGTTCGCTGCGTTGATGTGGATGTTTGAGGTAATCCCTACGTGGGCGACATCCGTGATAACCATTGTGATAATGCTGTTGACGATATCCGACAGCAGCATCTGGTTTATGAAGGGGGCGGGAGTTACTGACGATATGGGGACTTTTGTGAGCTATAAGTCTATTCTTGAGACTTTTGCCGATCCTG
>ERZ778510.916-NODE-916-length-21290-cov-40.962091_pt1 | contig 21290 bp, 16 predicted proteins | sample MGYA00510348_ERZ778510 | MGnify/ENA primary metagenome ERZ778510 (study PRJEB29527, sample SAMN07138969) | mouse gut metagenome | material: feces | host: mouse | place: China:Nanjing | collected 2016-01-25 ... | reverse complement strand
GCCCAGGTGGCGGAATGGTAGACGCGCTCGTTTCAGGTGCGAGTGCTGAGAGGCGTGCAGGTTCGAGTCCTGTTCTGGGCACCTCTGAGAAGAGATAAGATTCTGAAAAATACAGTTTCTTATCTCTTTTCTTCATTAATAATGCATCGAATTTGCACCGAAGAAACATTTGCAACATTCTCCTTGTAGAATATTTGCTAACAAATGAGGTGGTTTAAACTGAAATTTTTCTTAATTTTGTCTTAAATATCAGAATCGTGAATGAACAACTTACCCTAAATATTGATCCTGGAGTATCTGAAGACGAACTGAAGGATATGATAGAGCGGAGTACGGAAGAGGAACAAGACGCATCCCCTTCTGTGATACCTCCGCCTGATATCGTTGCTTTCAATGAGCAAAGGTCATGCGCTGATATTTACAGAATGTATCAGAAAGGACAAATTGAAATCAACCCTGATTTTCAGAGAGGAGAAGTCTGGCGTAACTCAGCCCAAACATTGTTCATTGATAGTCTAATGAAACAATTACCCATACCTAGTATGTGTATTAGTCTGGATATTTCATCACAAAAGAGGATGGTGATTGATGGGCTACAACGAATTACCTCGATAATCAAGTTCCTTGATACGAACAACGATTGGAAACTTTCGAAAAGCGATGATGCCGACTCTCGTATCTCTAATAAAAAAGTGTCTGAAATCCGAGAAGAGAATCCAGGCTTAATAGAAATTTTGGAAAATGTTACTATTCCTATCACTATACTTAGGTGCGATTATAGTAATAGGGAGCACATGAAATATCTGTTCCAAATTTTCTATCGTTTGAATTCCGGAGGGAACAAACTCTACAATCAAGAAATCCGAAATTGTATTTTTCAAGGAAGTTTTAATGCTTTATTAAAGGAACTTGCAAGGACAGAACAATGGTTTGATTTTGCCACGACTACACTAGAAAAAGTAGAGAAGGCCAGATTCAATAATGAAGAACGAATACTTCGTTTCTTTGCATTTTATCACTCCTATAAAAACTACAAAGGCAAATTAGCATCGTTTTTGAATTCATATATGGATGAAAATAAAAATGCCAATACCTTTATGATAGAGTCGTTTAGGGAATTATTTACCCAAACTCTATCAATCGCCAATAAACTTAAAAACCGTTTTGACTCCAAGAATGTATCAGAGGCAATAATGATAGGGATTGCATCTAATCGTGAGTATCTACAAGATAAAGAAGGTACGATATTAGATGCTATGTGTGATGTCCTGTTGAATCTACCAGCATTCTCTTCTGAAGAAATGAAGGAAGGTCTAGGATCTGAGGAAAAGGTAAAAGGAAGAATTGAATCTGCAATTAAAGCGTTTAGTTGTGATTGACTATGTCAAAATAGAAAATACACTTAAACAGTTAGATACGGCATTCCAAAATTCATTGACGGATCCTTATTTACCTATTTTATTGTCAAAAACCGCAGTCATTGAATTTTCTGGATGGATTGAGGATAGTCTTGACCAGATGCTTCATGACTATTTGAATAACCATATTTGTGAGCCTACGATAATAAAATACATAAAAGAACAGATCAAGACAAATTATGGTTTTCAATACGAAAAAAATGTGCTTAAAATTATAAGTATAACAATAGGAGCGTACCATCTTGAAAATATTCTTGACAAGATCAATGTCACTTTATTTCAAAGTATTTTAGATCAATATTCAAGGATTCGAAACACAGCGGCTCATACCCATATTGTGGGTACTACTAATACATTCAACGCACCATCTACAGTTCTCAATGATTTTATACGCATTAAACCAATATTTGCAAATATTGAAAAAGAAATGCAATCCCTTCCATGAACAAATAATGAAATGAAGTTAAAGAGCCACTCAACTTGGATTGAATGGCTCTTTGATTATAGTTCTTCTGGAAGATCGTCTGAGTCTTGTGCCTGTTGCTCTTCTTCTTTTTGTTGATGGATGAACTGGAGGAATAGTCGGAGGAAAGCTTTATCACGGAAGAAGTAGTCGGGGTTATCGATCAATTGCTCTTCCATGTAATAGAGACCGAAGTTGGCGTATTCTTCCATTTTCTTCACAAGAGCATCAACAACTTTTCGAGGCGTTACTTTTGGATCGCCTTTATCGAGTGCAATCAAGTCTATGTCTGTTTTTGCAATGAGTGCAGCAAAGATGTAGTCTCTTATTGCCCCATAAGTCTGACGGATGCCGCGAGTCTCAATATTGCCCCAGTACTGTATAGCCTGACCACAAGTTTTCCGCTCCTCTTTATCATCTGTCAGTTTACGAGTCTGGTCGAAATATAACCCTATAAAGAAAGCGATTATAAAGATTTCATAACCGGCCCCGAATATTTTTCCTCGGGTTTCTGAAAGTGAGGTATTCCCCTTGCCGTAATCGGCAAAGGTCTTAAAAATGGGCTCTTCAAAGCGTTTCTCCCATTCCGGATTACGTTTGGCCCAAAGGTCATACAGCTTTTCCATATTACTTTATAGGGGTTATAATGGTTCGAATTGTTGAAAGATCATCTTGATTGAAGCCTGCTTCTTTCTTGATGCGGTAGACTGTGCATGTTAGTTGGTCTATCTTAGCTTCGTCTATGTTGCCACGGTCATCAAGGAAGTCTTTAGTTACGATGATGCATTGCTTCTCAATACTGTCGATAATGTTGTAGAATCCACTTTCCTTCATTCCTCCGAACGATGAAGTCGGAGCATCGAAAATCAGAGGATAATCCTCATCTCGTTTGCTGCTAGTAAGGTCTGAGATTGCGAATAGCACGGACATGTACATTGTGGTGAGTTGGGAACCGGATGGATCCGTTATGGCTCTTCCATTCGTACTGAGAAGTCTAATTTCCGTTGTATCCTGACTTGTGCGGACCAGTTTTATGATACCATGGAAGTCTTGTGTATTCAAACGCTCCAAATACTCATTGGCAAGAGTCTGAATTTCAAATAAGAAACGAGTAAGGTTAAGCTCCTTTGCTTCTTTGAAGGCTTCGGAGATATTACGTAAAATGATATGAACCTTTTGATAAACCTTAGCCATGCTGCTGCCGGGATTAAGGCTGTCATACCTATCTTCTATTTCCTTTTTAAGAGCTTCTGCCTTACGAAGTTCTTCACGCAATTCCACGAGCCTCTTCTCGGCCTTTCCCTTTTGCTCGAAAAAGCCTTTAAGGTTTTGAAAATCGAGGTCAAGCTGTTCTTCTGTTACGCCTTCTACTTGAATCAACAAACGCGCTTTGTCATCCAATGCATCTTGAAGTTTTTCTTCTGCTTTGGCAAGTTCCCTTTTGAAGGTTTCCAGCAGCTCCAATCTGTCGTAAATTGTACCAGATAATTCCGATATATCCTGAGCCTTGCTTCCCCCCAGAGAAATACTGAGATTATGCATTTGCTCAATATATCGGTTTACGAAGAGTTCTTCTTCCTTAGGTTTTTCTTCTTGAACTTTTTTCTTTTCTTCGAGGTGCTTTTTGAACTCGTTGAGCTTTGCGACCATGAATTCATATGCATCAGTGCCTTTAGCCGCCGGTCTGCCACACACTTTGCATATCTCATCATCAATCATCTCTTGCATGGTTTCTTGATCGGGCAAGTACCATGGAAGCCTAGATGTACCATTTGCCAATGAAGAAATCTCATCAAGGACTTCCTGACGACCTTCTTCTTTAGCTCTTTGAGCAACAAAAAGGTCATGGAGCCTACGTTTCTCCTTACTAAACGCTGATGCCTTCTCTCGGAACTCCTTTAATATTGGACTGAAAGAAGCCAATATCCAAAGTTTGTCCAACAGATTTACGTTGAAGTTCTGTGCGCTGATTCTGCTTTTCCATTGAAGTACGTCTTCTTCTCTGGCTTTTATCAGTTTTTTGAGTTCCTGATACCGCTCACTCGCCTCTTGATTTTTCTCAAGCACCTCGATTCTCGAAGCGAAGAGGTCTGCGCTTTTTTCGGTGTCTCTTATATCTCGACGGGTATTGTTGATGCGCGCATTAACTTCCGTTTTTTGTCCTTCAAGAATATGTGCCTCACGTTCTGTCTTTTTATCGTTTTTACACTCTTTCTCATAGGCAGTTCCCGATTTGGCTTCAAACTCATCTGTCATTTCGACATACTCGTCAAACTCTCGAATGTCGGAAAGTTTATCAACGAGCATTTTGAGAGCATCCGGATCATCGAAAACATTCAATGTGCTCTCTCCTTTAAACATACTGTAACGTTGGATAAAGGAATCGAAGCATCGTACTATCAGACTTTTTCCGGTAACCGGGAATCTTTCGGCACCCTGGGTTTCATAGCCCTTGAATGAGAAGCTACGAGTTATGTACTTGTCTTCGTTTACGCGTTCAACGATGAATGATTTTTCAATCATTTTCTCACCATCGTGATCGAATGTCATTGAAACAGAAACAGTCTCCACCTCCCCGATTTCCAATTCGGATTTTCGCATTTCAGAAATGTTGTTTATATCTGCTTTTTCAAGAGCAGGATCCAACAACCATTTCAGCGCATCGAAGAAAGTGGTCTTTCCATCGCCATTGTCACCTATGATAAGTGTTAGGCCTGAAGTAAAATCGAAGCTACACTCACCATAGTAACTGCGATAGTTCTTAATGGTTAGATTCTTTATTATCATACCGTCTTCTTAAGATAATCGGTGATTTCGTTATAGATATTCTTGGAAGTATTACCTTCAGAGTGGCCTTGAATTATTCTTGCCACTGTACGGACAATTGGATTCAGTGAAACCAACGCCTGATCAAAAGTCGTAAAGTCTTTCTCGCTGTAGCCACCGACCTCCATCAAGTGTTGGTTCAGAAGAACTGCAGTCAGCATTTTGTCGTTGTTCGTTTTATATCCTATCATACATTAAATATAGAGAGATTGTAATAATTTAGAATGTCCTCCATCTCACGAATTGTATCGTCAAGATTTTCAGATAAGTGTGCGAAATTATATACTCGCTTAAGTTCATTTGCAAGCATATTCTTTTCCATTTTGTATGTCTCTTCCGAATCACATACTTCTGGGGCCACCACCAGGTCATGGATTTCAGCCATATGCTTGTCGGGGTGAGTACGAAGTATGCGTCCCCTTCGTTGAATGAATTGGCGGGGATTCCCCGTGCTCGCACAGAATATTGCCAGTTCACTTCTTGGCACATCAACGCCTTCGTCCAGACATTTCATTGAAGTCAAGACATTTAGTTTACCCTCAGCAAAATCCCTTAAGAGGTTGTCTCTTTCAGTAGAGTTAGAGGTGAATTGTCTCACAGTTATTGTAGGATTTAAGTCTCTAACAATCTTAGTATAGACATCTATCAGGTGAGCACTTTCCGCATCATCTCCTATTGTGTCTGTATTGTCGTAGATATCGGCATCTTCATCCCGTTTATTTCCTTCCGGTACATAAACGAGTGTGTAATCAAGATTGCCTTTATCTTTGATTCTTCTTTCAAGTATTTCTTTGAAAACCGCCTCCTTATTAGCTGCTTTATGGATGATGCACTTTCTCTTTAATAGTAGAGCGGTCAACATATCATCATCTTTAGGTCGAAATGTATTCTGGTTGAATACGTAATACTGCGCAAGCTTACGAGAAATTTCTAAATATTCCTCCATTTCGGACGATGTAAGTCTTACTATATGTGGATAATATCGATACCTGCAAAGCACACCCTTTTCAATAGCCTCGGCCATAGAATACTCATAGATGTATGATGAATCGCACCCGAAGAATTTCATGATTTTGGAGGTAGTCTCCTCGTCGTATTGACGTTCTGGTGTTGCAGACAAACCAATACGTCTCAGATACGGAACATTCTTAAGCCGACTCAATATCTTGCCGGCTCCCATATTGTGTGCCTCGTCCGCAATCATCAAAACTTGTTTACGAGGAAATACATTGAGTCTGTTAAAGACATTATCACGAGCATAAGATGCATAAGTGCTAATGATGATATAGGAATATTTCTTTCCCGATGAATCCAGGCTTTCATTGAACTCAATATCATCAATTTCTTTTCTCCAATTTGGATTTTTAGAATAAACTTTTACGATTCCACTGAAACCAAATTTTTTGCATTCGATAGCCCACTGATTTACAAGAGTGATTGTTGGCACAAGAATGAGTGCTTTATAGTAGCCGCTCCGCTTATATATTTCAAGAAGACAATTAAGCGACGTTATAGTCTTGCCCGTACCCGTTGCCATGGCGAACAGCCCCTTCTGAATGTTGTTTTTCCAATTTTCAAAGGCTATCTGCTGGTATTCTCGTGGGCCGGACGGATAAGGGAAGTGTGGAGCAATTAAATCGACTTGCTTTGAAACTTTCATCTTGTCGATAGCTGCGGTTATTCGCTCTTGAGCTTTCGATAACGCTTTTCGAACTGTTGCCGGCATTCCCTCCTTATCTAGGCTATTGATTAGCTCTTGTTCATTTTCAAGAAGTTCTTGAAGATGTTTAGGCTGTGCCCGTTCAATTATATATCCTTTTAGATCCGCTGCATCAATAAATTCTATGTCATCATCTTCCCCTTTGAATGCTCTGTCAAAAGATTTTTGAATACCGTTGATTCTCCCAGTATCTGCCGGTCCGTTCCAGTCACAAAAGACACTTAGGCTCTCTTTGTTGTGCATTAATGCTGAAAGGGAGAAGTTGACAGAGCCTTCAAACCCTATCTTATTTATTCCATCAGAGAAGGTACCGCATTTGGTGTGAGCGATACCGTTTCCATTAACCATGCGTACAATCTTAATCTCAATGTGGTCATTCCGTATCAGCCACGCAAGGCAATCGAAAAAATGCCGATTACGATTATTAAGAGTATAGCAAAGTGACTCGAAGTTACTTAAATCAAAGTATGGAAGATAATTTCCTTCATGAGCCATTGATATTGCACTAATGTCGTCACTGCTGAGGATGTCATTAATAATCATTCTCATCTTACCACCATTGTAAATGAAAGAAGCGAAGCCGTAAGAGAGGACGTTAATAGCCGTCGAAGAGAAGAATCCCAGCATTAGATCAAAGGAAGTCGCATTGCACAAAGCCTCGGAAAAGAAACCAACAGGCTCCCATTCGGTTTTAGTCTGATACCTGAAATCTTCAGGCCATGTTACGTCCGTCTTCAACATACCAAATTATATAAAACAGTTAGCGCAAAATGCATCATTGTCGTCATCGTCAAACATATCCACAAGAAGTCCGGTGCCGGCTTTTCTCTTTGCTTCTTGTTTCTTAATGGCATCAAGTTTAATTTGTCGAATACGCTCAGGACGAATCATTTCTTCAAGACTTTCGTTCTGATTCCATGTATAGCCATCCTTTTCAAATTCCATTGCTTTTGCAAATAGATCCGGATGCTGTTCATAGAGCCATATCCATTCTATTTTCTGTTGGAAGAAACAGAAGTAACAGCCTGAACGACTGCGGTTATATATGCCTACTTTTCCATCTACCTCGAATTCGATAGGTTTATAATAGGCTGGGACTCCAACACCACTATCTTCCAAGATTCTGAAAATATCCTCTTTGATAAGAATATCCTCATTGTCAACAAGAGGAAATTCATCCAATTTGCCGACTGGATAATCTGTACCTTTAAGATATTCAAAAACCGCCTGATTGAATAATTTCAAGTCAATATCCATCAATGCACTTGTTTTCTTGGCATAGTAGAAGTCCTTGGTCAGTGGATGCTCCAGAATTTCTTTCAATTTTTCCTTCATATCATCAGGAGCAAGAGAAAGATATATGTCTGTAAACCTCGCTATATTATTCTTATGTACGATGTTGTGAATTACATCAATACTCCATATATTTCTTCTAAAAGGAAAAATTGCTTGAATATTCGGCTTGGTTGATATGTAACCCTCACGATCTTCGTCACCACGAATACCAACGTATGAAATCGTAGGTTCGTCACCTACAAAGCGTTCCATCTCAGCCAATTTCATTTTTTGCGTACACCAACGCTGTTGTGGAGAAGGAAGAAAATTGCCGGATGCACGTAAAAAATGCTCAAAGGGTGTCGGCTCCGGACTCCCTTCTACCGCTCTTAGTCGTTTAATACCTCCAAGAAATGATTCAAGACGATTAATCAGTAGATCGGTTTCAGCAAGTTCACAACCAGTGTCAGTATTATAATATTCTACATTGAGATCTGGGTATTTCGACTTCATGTAGATAGCCAATGCCGCACTATCCTTTCCTCCGGAGATTCCTAATACATGTCTAACCATAATCATTTCAATTTTTCATTCAACAATTTAAGCAGAACACATATATCAAGGTCTCGATCCCCAGACATGGATTCTGAAAGTTTTTCCATCATCTGATTGGCTTTAATTTTCTTTGTAGAAGGGAGCCGGAATGTCTTTGCCTCTGAGAAATCGCCACTGGCAGTAGCCAACTCAAAATTAAATGCTTCGTCTCCATCTTCGAGGGCAACATCTGTTGAAATGGACGACGCGCGTTCCAATTCACTGAAAAGATGTAGAAGCCTATTTACGAGAAGTGATTCTTCATTATCTTTAGTTTCTTCAAGACGTTTGTCGTTGACAACAATGGTAATTTTCTCATAAAACTCTTTGCGATTGTCAGACGGTACAAGGATCCGTTCTAAAAATGATTTACTTTTTGGAGTAAGAAGATTTCCGTTCACCGTAGAATAACGTTTTGTGAGAAGCGGTTTATACTCGTCAAAGTCTGTTGTTAGACCGATATATTCCTTTACTTTATGCTCTATACGATCAATTAGAAAATCATAACAAGTATTAAGATCTCTTACTGCGGTACGGATAAGCTGAAGATACTGCGAGACGAAAGAGTCGCTATTCAAGTCGCGATAACCGAGTGCGGCAGGTAAGTCATCAAAAAATGTCTTTACCGGATCTTGCGCCTGAGCAAGTACATCTCTGAATTTGACCGTGAAAGGATTATCAAACTTTCGCGTAGTCTTGGCATACCTGTTAAGCGTACGATAAAAATGGAAAAATGGTTTAACAGTATCCAAAAGTGAATCAGTGCTTATGGCTACGCCATCATCTTTGCGAAGGAACTGACGGTAACGCTTAAAAAATTCCAAGCGCACCCCGGATACATCAAAAGCCTTGACAGAAAATTTTTTAAGTTGCTTTTGAAGTAGCTCAAAAACTTCTTTATTGAGATTCAGTACAAAAACGCTATCATTATAAAGGGCATAGTCCTGCTGATTGACATACAAGAATATAGGTAGCCAAATATCAATTACGCCTTGTTTAAGTTTATACGGACGTGTGCGAAGTATCTCGGACAGATCTGTCAGTTTCCGAGGTCTATCAACGCTGGATTTTAAGAATTCAATGCAGACTTGCCAAAGGGATTGAAGTTCCGGTTGAGTTGGTGCTCCCAATATCCAGTTTCCATTTTCATCTTGACGGTGAATACCAGAATCTCGCAGCAATGTATAATAGATTGTCTTCTCAGGAGGAAAAGATTGTTTTGCGAAGCCGAAATCCTCCTCATCAGAATGAAGAAGCATGGCATCCAATAGATTTACTCTTGCCAATGAAATAGCAGAACTGAGTTTTTGCTTATTGAATAATTCATTCCGAATAATTGGTGTTTTATGATATACTTCGGTGCATACTCTTGAAATGAGTTCGTTCAATTCTTTAAGAGAATGAATCCTTAGTTCCTCTCCATGAAAGTACCAGATTATAGAGCTTGTCGGTGATGCAATCTCCTCATTCAATGCACTGTTGAGTTTCTGTGTCTCATATCTTTTCTGATTCTCCAATTCTGCTTTTGCCACATTGTCATCCATTGCCACATTGTCTATAACATACTGGAGTTTCTTTATTTCGTGGAGATGCTTTGTTATGGAATCAGTGTTCTTAAAATATGCGTATACATTGGCACCAGCATTGTGCTTCTCTGATAATTCCTTGACATAGTTATGGATGTCCGATAAAGGGAATACCAAATGGATATACCCATCAATCTCTCCTGTTGGTTCAATATTTATCGGTTCATTCGTAACCTTGAACTCAAAGTAACGAGGTGTGCCGGTATGATAATATGACTCATTGGCCAAAAATACACGAGGGCGGACATGACCTCCAATTTCCTCAATAGATAATGAAGGAGTGGGAACAATTCCTGCTGCCTTGTAAAGTTCGTCTTCAAGATTGAGATTAGTTCCCTCAAAAAGGATGTATTGTGATTTATACTGTGCGTAACGAATTATTTTTAACGAAGTAAGTTTATCAATAATGGTCATAGGCTGATTTATACCCATAGCATTTTGAGCATAAATCTCAATAAACTCCTTTGTAAGTCTAATTCCTGCAAAAAAGATGTTTAGCAGACCAATTAACTTTATGATTTTTGTAGCCGATTCAATAAAGTTGAAACTTGCATCAATACAGCTAATTCTTTCTAAAGCAACGGTCAGCGACCGCCATCCGGTAGAATCGGAATTAGATTCTGATAATGCAGAGAAATAATGATAGCGAAGATAATCGCATACATCACTTACGTTATATGTGTTATTCGGTGTTGGCTCAAACTCATTGAGAGATCCTTTGCCTTGGGCAGAGAGAAATGAGAATAGACTTCGTTCATTTTGACCATACCGTTGGATTGCAATTGTCAAAACAACGGATGAAACCGGGTCAAGGGGATATAATTTTTCAGCAGTAGAAAACTTGAATCTATCTGAAACAATTTTCGATGAAATTGCGAAATCATAAAGAATTTTGAAGCCGAGCTTAGCTGCCGTGGTTATAGACAAAGGCTTGGCTTCCATCTGTTGAGTTGTCAGATAAAGTAGTTGTTCTACCGGCTCCGCAAATACAACTTCTTCAAAACGACCCTTAACCTTCTGCCATTCGTTTCGCTGCGTATCTGTGAGTTTGACTGCGTATGAACCGAAATTTTGATGAAGAGTAGTAATCAGGATAATGTTCCTACTTGGCACATTCACGAATTCCGCTAACTTCTGAAGGAAGTAAAGTTCTTTCTCAGGATTATTATTGGCAGCATACTCCAAAATTTTCCCAAACTCATCAATAACAATGAAAAGGAATTTGTTCTGTTTACGAAGTTGCTGATAATATTGATGTAGGTAATCAATCGGATTTTCATTCTCTGTAGACAGTTTCCGACCAATCAATTTACTTAGCGGTGCATAATCGCCAACAATATTCAGGAACTCAAAATCTTTAACGTCGCCAAAGACTTTCCTGTTTCGTACCAGTTGACCGATTCGGTTTTTGATGTCATTCTCAAATGCAAGAATGAAACTCGACTTCCCAGTGCCGTATGTTCCGATAAGTGTGAAAGAATGGTGTCCGCTATTGAAACCGTTTACCAAACTTCCTACAACGAGCTTGGCATTCTCAGTAACAATGTAATTAAAATCGTTAGCGGTATTATGCTCAATATTTACTGAAGGGATATAACTCATCGTTGTTCGTAATATTTGTCAAGAATAGATAGTGACTCAAAATTTGATAGGAATTGGACATTCTTCACGCCACTATTATCTGTAAAGGAAATCATTCCCGGATACTTTTGCTCTACGGATTGAATCATCTGGATAAGAGAAACTATTGGCATACTGAATGTCAAAGCCAATTCCGTCAATTTGTCAAACGATATTGTCCTATCTCCTTTGGCGATATAATGTAGGGCATAAAGAATGATTTCAGGAGAAATCTCGGCAGGAGAAACTTCTCTGAAAACATAATAATCTTCCTCATCCTTACCCTTAGTACCTTTGTGAATCAGGTTTAATTCGAGAAGAATGGATGAAAAATCCTCAATTGACTTTAGGTCTGATGGGGAAACATAGTTCTTCAGCAAAACTCCAATATCTTTACGGACAGTATTCTCATTGTAGACATTCTTCTGCTCTGGCACAGAGCATTTCCTTTTGATGAAATTTTGAAGTTCAGTTTTTGTAAACTCTTTTTTCTCTCGTTGATATTCAACGAATAGAAGATTATAAAGTGATGCTTCCTTTGTCGACACTATTAAGAAGTGAAGCAACCAAATAGTATTTATGTCTTGAACATATTGGTCACGACCAGTTGCGGAATCAAAAAGGTAAGAGGCAACCGATAATGGTTCATCTATTTTGATTAAACCAAATGCACGAAGCCAAAATCGGATGGAAGCTACCATATTTTTGCCTACACCAAGAATAGCAACACTATCCGGACTGCTGAAACGATTGCCGTTCAGCAAGAAATCATATCCTTTTTTCAGCCAAAGAGATTTACACTGAAAGGACTCATGTCCCGAAAAGCAGTATCTACTCAAAATCGTAATGTATTATTAGTTTACTTCTTATCTCTTAGTAAGAGATTTGTTAAAACACTAATAAATTGTTAATCAATAGAGTATAATGTAACTTTAGACAAACTTGCTTAACAAAATGAACTTTGATTATTTCAGGTGTAGCGATTATTTAGTATTTCACTACCTAAATATCAGAAATAATTACTAAATTTGCATAATTTAGGTATCTCTTACTAAGAGATTTGTCCACATGCTAAACAATATGACACTAAATGGATATATAGATTGTCTTTTACATCTTCCTGTAAATAAAAAAGATAATCTTGTTGCGCCACATAAGGCAGTTCTGTTATTGACAATATTGGAATTGATTAAATCCGGTGAAATTGACCGCCCATTTATACCTCTTACAAAATCTTTGGAAAAGGCTTTTAAAGCTACATGGAATCTGTATGTAAAGTCATCTGGCAGTTTCAAATGTGCATTAAATTATCCCTTTTATCATCTGTCATCATCTCCATTTTGGACATTGGTCAAACTCCCATCATTTGAATGCCGAAAAGAATATTCGTTGTCAGCACTGAAGAAAAGTTTTGCTGGAGCTGTTATCGATGAAGATTTGTTTCAGTTGATGAAAGATGATGCAAGCAGATCAGTAATCGAAAATATTCTAATTAAGACATACCTTAGCTCCGAATATCCTACACACAGTTCTGCCAATGTTGTTTTATCTACTTTGGCAATATTTCTCCTGACAGTTGCATGAATACCAAGTTACACTTAAATGTGGTTTGACATCAATATTATAATTAAAGTATTTTCCAAGTTCCACCCCTATCGGGGCTATCGTTAGTGATAATTCCAAGATTCTGCATGAACTTTAAATCGCGTTGTATAGTCCGACTTGTTGTTCCTATAGTTGATGCCAATATAGGTGCGGAAATTTCTTGATCGCTCTCAATCAGAGCGAGTATTTTGCGCTGACGATCATTCAATTTTCTATAGAGTCAATCGACAAGTGCAAAATTAACAAATCCTTTTCGCCTTGCAGCGCCTCAAACTGACATGACTTACCGAACTGCCCAAAAACAAAAAATCCCGATCCATCACACTGAAGCGTAGTGAACCAGGAGGTAGGATTATGTCGTTATTGATAATATAATCAGATGGTACTCATTCTATATTTATTACAGAATATTATTTACATCGTAATTGCTACTCATATTCTTTTTCCGAAAGTTTCTCCAAAGACGATTCTATTTCCTCAATTGATGGCATAGAACTCTTTATTTCGGTAGGAATCAACTTGGATAGTTCGTATTGCGATATGCCGAGAGGAAGATTGTATGCTTCCAAAGAATATTGAGCCTCAATATTGTCTTTGTCCTTGCAAATCAGAAGGCCTATGGTCGGGTTGTCTTGTTCTCCTTTAAGCTGATGATTCACAGTAGGTCAGTGTCGAGAAAATTGAGTAGGACATTTCGCCCCAGCCATTCTCGATAGTTTTTCTAACGAAGAATAACGATTTGCGACAATAGAATTTGCAGCAGGTTGCTGCAAATTTTCAAATAGGATACTATAAGTTCGATAAAAATCAAACATATTTCGAAGAAGATTCGAAAGATCTTTCTTCATATTTTCGTCGATGTCTCATACTTGCTTCATCGTATGCTTATGAAAGATTGTGGTTCGCTTCGATTGTTTTTTGCAGTTGACGAATCAGGACTTCTTTTGGTGGCAGTTCGGTCATATATTGCGCCACTTTAATGCCTGTGGCATCGAGTTGGAGAAGTTCTATCTGTTCGTTGCTGCCTTCGGTGCATAAGATAAGGCCGAGCGGTGTGCCTTCGCCGGGTTGCATCTCGTATCGCTCAAGCCAACGCAGATATAGTTCCATCTGTCCTTTGTATTGGGCTTTGAATCGTCCCAATTTCAAGTCCAAAGCTATCAGTCGCTTCAATTTCCGATGAAAAAAGAGCAGGTCAAGATGAAAGTCTTCACCATCTATTATCATCCGCTTCTGACGAGCCACGAAAGAGAATCCATCGCCAAGTTCCAACAGGAATTGCTCAATGTGCGAGATAAGAGTGTCCTCCAATGTCTCTTCACTGTAATTCCCTTTCAGACCTGTAAATTCGAGAAAGTATGGGCTCTTGAATACCATGTCGGGAGAAATTTTGCGCTCGTTTCTAAGGGCTGCAAGTTCTGTACGAATCAGTTCTTCCGGTTTCTCACTGATGGCGGTACGCTCAAATAGCATCCCGTCAATCTTGGCACGGAGAGTGCGTTTTGTCCACCTCTCTTCAGCAGCCATTGTGAGGTAGAACTCTCGTTGAATGGCATCCTTTATCGGTAAAACTTCCGTAAAATGAGTCCAAGATAATTGTGTCGCCAATGGCGACACAATTTGCGGATCCGGGAAATAGTCGGCAAATTGCATCATCCGTCTAAGATTGCGGGTAGAAAATTCCTGACCGCCATATTCCTGCTGTAATTGTGCCGACACCGTTGACACAATTCGCTTGCCGTACTCCGCCCGTTGATTTCCAAGCACTTCACGATTAATTCTCTCCCCAATGTGCCAATAGAGCATGGTTATCCCGGCATTGGCAACGGTTGCAACTTTGAGTCTGGCATTTGTGATAAGTTGCTTTATGTCGGCAACGAGATTCACGTATTGATTTATATTTTCTATCCGCACTTCCATATCAGGGTAAATTATTATGTAAGGTTATTTATTGACTGAAGTTTCGCAAGCTGCACTTCAGTGGTTTAAAGTTTATAGTTTAAGGTTTAAGATTCACGAAAATCCACGAATCTTTTCATTATACAAAATTTAATTATCATAAACCATAAACTTAATTTATTGACTGCATATTATTCAGCACCAGATTCTTGGGGAAATATGGGCGAATGGATGTCGGCTGGAGTGTAGAGTCAACCGGCAAGTGCAAAATTAACAAATCCTTTTGAAGAACTCAATTTTTGGGATTGATAATCACAATTTTTTCTTGTTTAATGTTTCCAATAAGAAATGCAAAGTGGTCTGAAAAAAGATTTGAATCGTGGGGATTTATCAAAAAAGTTACTACCTTTGCATGGTTGCTTATTATTAAGATTGAGGAATGAAGGCATTGACTTATATTGGGAATGGCAGGTTTGAGGTAACGGATAAACCGATGCCTGTGGTGATTGATCCTACGGATGCGGTCGTGAGGGTCACGATGAGTAGTATCTGTACGTCTGACCTGCATATCAAGCATGGGAGCGTGCCACGTGCCGTGCCGGGTGTGACGGTGGGGCATGAGATGGTCGGTGTGGTCGAGTCGGTAGGCTCGGCAGTCACCAGTGTGAAGCCGGGCGACCGTGTGGCTGTGAATGTGGAGACGTTCTGCGGTGAGTGTTTCTTCTGCCGTAACGGCTGGGTCAACAATTGCACTGACCCTAATGGAGGATGGGCATTGGGATGCCGTATTGATGGAGGTCAGACGGAATTCGTGCGTGTGCCACAGGCTGACAACGGATTGACGAGGATTCCGGATGGCGTGTCTGACCGTCAGGCTCTCTTTGTAGGCGATATACTCGCCACAGGGTATTGGGCTGCCAAGATTTCAGAAATATCTCAGGAGGATACGGTACTGATAATCGGTGCCGGTCCGACCGGTCTCTGCACGCTGCAATGTGTCGCGCTGTTCAATCCTAAGAGGATAATCGTATGCGAACTTGATGAAGTGCGTCGCGAGTTTGTCAAACGGCATTATCCGGACGTGGTTGTAACGAATCCCGACAGGTGTCTTGCAGAAGTTGCCGGACTGAGTGAACATGGCGGTGCCGATCGAGTTATAGAGGTGGCGGGAGCTGACGACACGTTCCGACTGGCATGGCAGGCGGCTCGTCCGAACGCCATAGTGACAGTCGTGGCTCTATATGACGAGCCACAGATCTTGCCATTGCCCGACATGTATGGCAAGAACCTCACATTCAAGACAGGAGGCGTAGACGGATGTGACTGCGAGGAGATTCTTCAGCTTATTGCTGACGGACGTATCGACACCACTCCCCTAATCACCCACACCTTCCCGTTCTCGCGCATCCTCGAGGCTTACGACCTCTTCGAGAACCGCCGCGACAACGTAATCAAGGTGGCAATCCTACCCGACTGATCCGGTTGACTGAATGACATTCCACAACTATCTAAAACTTGACAGCAAATGATTCATGGACATGGCGATGACGCTTTCAGATACGTCGGCAAGATAAGGATAAACTTCAGCACGAATATTTATCAGGGGATTGACCATTCTAAGTTGAGGTCTCATCTCTATGCTCTCGGCGACGTATTCCGTAATTATCCGGAACCCGAACCGAGGAGTATTGAAACGCTCCTGGCAAGTCGGATGGGGATTGATCCGGAGTGTGTCATAGTGACAAACGGAGCCACCGAATCAATCTATCTGCTTGCCCAGCTCAAGCATGATGGATTGTCAGCTGTATGTTCCCCTACATTCAGTGAATATCAGGATGCCTGCCATATATTCCATCACAGGGTAGTCCATTTCAGATCACTTGATGAAATCCCTGCGGATTCATCCTGCGTATGGATCTGTAATCCGAATAATCCCACGGGGAAAGTCACTGACCGTCAATCATTGATAAAGCTTATTGACGGCAATCCTGATAAGCTGTTCATAGTGGATCAGGCGTATGCAGACTATACCCTCAAACGCGTGCTTGACGTAAAGGATGCCGCCTGCCGTCACAACCTTATTCTACTCAGCTCCCTCACCAAACGTTATGCCATTCCGGGATTGCGGATAGGGTATGCCATCGGCAATGCCGCCATCATCTCGCAACTGCGTGCCATGCGGATGCCGTGGTCTGTGAATTCTTTGGCAATAGAGGCAGCTCGTTATCTCCTGTCGCATGATGAAGACTATGTGATTGATTCCCGAAGACTGCATGAGGAGGCACTGCGGATCTCCTCCACATTCTCTGCAATAGGGATCAAGGTCACAGACACCGACTGCAACTTCCTTCTTGCCGAACTTCCGTCATCGTCTGCCCTATCGCTTAAAAACCGTCTTATTGACCGTCATGGGATACTCATTCGGGACGCATCAAATTTCCATGGTCTCGGAGCACGACATTTTCGTGTGGCGGCACAGAGCCCAGAAGAGAACGACATACTGATAAATGCATTGAAAGAATGGAATACCTTATAGCTATCGCCCCATTGCTCATAGGCTGGGGAGCCGACCTTATTCTGGGAGATCCCTCCCGCTTGCCACATCCTGTTGTAGGGTTTGGCAAGATGATAAGTTTCTGCGAACATAAATTCAATAAGGGAGACCACCGCACACTCAAAGGAGCCATCTGTGCCGTGGGGTTGATAGCGGCAGTATATCTTGCCGCCACACTCTGCCTCCGGCTTCTCTCCCCTTTCATCTGGGCAAAGATGACATTTGAGGCAGTCATGATATTCTATTGTCTTGCGGGAACAACTCTAATAAGGGAAGTGGATATGGTCTTTAAGGCTGCAGACGAATCTCTTGAAGCCGGACGTAGGCAAGTGGGCAGGATAGTCGGGCGCGACACGTCGGAACTGACCGACCAGGAAATCCGTGCCGCAGCCCTGGAAACTCTTGCCGAAAACCTTAGTGATGGTGTCATCGCGCCACTCTTCTGGTATGCCGTGCTCGGAGTGCCGGGGATGCTTGCCTACAAGATGGTGAATACTCTTGACTCTATGATCGGATACAGGAATGAGCGTTTCCGCAGCTTTGGAAAGGTGGCTGCACGGATAGATGATATCGCCAACTATATACCTGCCAGACTTACTGCCCTTCTCATGATCATATCATCGTTACGATGGAGAGCCATTACATTTGTATGGCGATTCGGCAACAAACATACGAGTCCCAACAGCGGCTATCCGGAAGCTGCACTCGCCGGCATCCTGGACTGCCGTTTTGGCGGTCCGCATAACTATTTCGGAGAATGCGTCCACAAGCCATACATCGGCGACAAAAGCAGGTACTTTTTCTATGACGACGTGATTAGAGCCACAGCCATAAACCGATGTTCTGAAATATTCGCCATACTCCTCATCGTCATACTGAAATACTACACCACGCCGTAACACTCCTACCAATTGTTACCAATTGTCCCCTTCATTTACCATCTACCGGACTTACCGGGAGTTTCATCATTACAGGTTTGAAATCAGGCGACGTGATGCGCAGAAGGGCTGTGCCACTCTCCGGCTTTGATCTCAGTATTACAGTGGCGGTGCCGTTGTAGAGGCTGCGGGAGTTACCTACGGTCAGTTCATTACTACGGTTATCGCCGTTGATGACTCCGACTATCTCTGCAGGACCTTCCACGGAAAACGTAAGCATGCCGCGTGCCGACACATCCCGACGTCCTTTCTTATCGACAGCCTCCACTCTGACATGCTGGAGATCGGTGCCATCCGCTCTCCAGTCGGCATTGTCTGCCGTCAAGAGAAGATGCGAAGCCCTACCTGAGGTCTCAATACGATGGCGAGCCACCGGGTTGCTCTCACCGTCATTATAGGCGAACGCTTCTATATTGCCGGGGGAATACTCCACATTCTCCCACATTATTCGATTACGTCGGCGGCTGTCGGTCCTGTCATTGCGCTTGCGTCCTATCGTCTTGCCATTGATTTTAAGTTCCACCTCATCAGCATTCGTATAAGTATAGAGTTTCAGTATGCTCGGCTCAGGATAATTCCAATGATCCGACAAGCGTTTCCCTCCCATCTATATATCATTCCAGATGTAGGGCTCCTCATCCTCATATACCGCTATATGCACAAGCGGCTCATCCTCTTTAAAGTAGCTTTTCAGGAAATAGGCATTCGGTTTCGGCTCAAGAGATATGTCAAACACCCCCTGTTCCCAACCCTTTGCGGGCCAGCCGGCAGATTCACCCAGATAATCTATCATTCCCCAATATGCTAAACCTATTACCTTGTCGAGATCCATGTCAAAATAGTTCGGACCCATATTCGAGGTGTTCGCTTCACTCTGATAAAACATCATCCGGGGGAATCGGCGGCTGTCACCAGGGAAATACATATATCTATAGTTATATGCCGCCACGTCTGTCTCCATCGCGAGAGGGGCAGGGAGCGAATCCGTCTTTTCATTGCGTCCACGAGGATGCATCGCCACAGTGACGGGACGTGTGCGGTCATATCTGTCAAGAAGGGCTTTCTGCATTCTGTAGGGAGTGACTCCCCAATCTGCATACGGTATGTCCCATAGAAGCTGGAGTTCGTTGCCAAGGCTCCACATCACCACACAGGGATGATTCCTGTCGCGTCTCACCCATTCCGGCACGTCGTGAGGCCATTGCTCCATCCAGTCTTTACGTCCGCCCGCATATTGGGTGAGCCATTTGTCATACAGTTCATCAACCACGAGTATGCCATATTCGTCGCAAAGATCCATCAATGATTCGCTGTAGGGATTATGCGAACATCTGATATGATTAAACCCGAAATCCTTCAGTAGCCGTATTCTTTTCTCGATGGCTCGCGGATAAGCAGCCGCCCCCAATGCCCCCAAGGTATGATGGTTGGCAATACCCTTCAGAAGCACTTTCTTCCCATTTATCCGCAGACCGTATTCCGGAGAGTATTCCAGTTTCCTGACTCCGAAACGCGTGCTGACTTCATCAGCCACAGTCGCATCCGGACGCAAGAGAGTGACGGTCGCAGTGTAGAGATGGGGAGTCTCGCAATCCCATAGACGCGGATTATCCAAGACAAGGCTATCCGCCTCATATTCCTTTATCGTTTGCTTACGGTTGAATCTGTGGGATGATTCCGCTTCATACACCGCCTTCCCATCCGCATCACGTATTACGGTCTTCATACGCAATGAATCAAGCGATGCGATATGATTCGCTACTTCCGCCTGAATCCTCACTACCGCCCTGTCCCGCTCAACCTCCGGAGTGGTCACATAGAGCGGATGACGCGTGAAATAAAGTTCGGGATCAGTGATTTTAAGATTGACGTCGCGATATAATCCGCCCCCTGTGTACCATCTTGAATTTTCCGGGCTTCCGGTATCTGCCCTGACTGCTATCACATTCTCCTCTCCGTACCGTAATTTATCAGTCACGTCAATTTCAAACCCAAGATAGCCGTAGTCTGTGCCGCCTATGAGTTCTCCATTCAGATACACATCTCCCACCAGCATTATACCCTCAAAATCCAGAAGTATACGCCTCCCTTTCCAGTCATTATCCGGTATGATCGTCTTACGATACCAGCCACACCCCATCTCCTTGAAGCCTCGTGAACTGAGCCGACTCGCCACGTTTGCCACAGGATTATCGGCATCCCCCCTCTCATCAACACCGGGAGCGACCCATGGCTGACTTATCTGATAATCGTGGGGCACATTAACCGTGATCCATCCTGGAGATAACGTATGGGCAGACGCCCCGTCAGCCACATCGCCGGCATGAAACAACCAGTCACGATTCAGCGAGATCACTTCCCGCGCCTCAAGAGGAAAGGGAATGAGCCCTATCGCCACGAATACAATCAACAATAAGAGGAATTTATAGATACGAGTATTAAAGACTGAATAACAAGACTGAATAATATGCATAAATCATGTTTAAAGTAATTCTGCACAAAGTTACATTCCATAAACGAAAGAAACAAGAACAAATTAAAAAGTTTAGAATATAGCCGTAAAGATTTGGCAATTTCAGCAATTTATTCAGTGTATACACGAATCTTTTCATCAACTCCAAATTTGTGGGGGAAGCGTAATGGGCAAACTTGAAAAAATTATAAAGTGACGACAATTTTCGGTCAATCATCCGACCTACATCGGAAAAGTTTCATATCTTTGCGCTATCTAAATAATTAGGGTGTTCAGTTTGACGTTCCGAAAAACGGCATCCAGAACACCGGATTTTACA
>ERZ778510.908-NODE-908-length-21397-cov-3.918189_pt1 | contig 21397 bp, 18 predicted proteins | sample MGYA00510348_ERZ778510 | MGnify/ENA primary metagenome ERZ778510 (study PRJEB29527, sample SAMN07138969) | mouse gut metagenome | material: feces | host: mouse | place: China:Nanjing | collected 2016-01-25 ... | reverse complement strand
GGTGCCGAAGAGGAGGGGATGGATTCCGTTTTATTATGAGGTGGGCAATAAGAGTGATCAGAGAAAGATAAAGAAAAGCTACGAGTTTCTCGCGGCAAAGGTGTCGGCAGGGATGCCGAAGATGACTCAGAGACTGATCGGGCAGATAGACCGGAGTTTCCTCTATAGAAAGGATCGGAGAAACGGCAGTATTTTTATGCTTCTTGCAAGCTTTTTCATGATCTTTGCAGAGTATGAATCGGCGCCTGTGAACATTATAATCGTAGGTCTGGGGCAATATATGCAGTTTTTTATGTTGAACAGGTTATTTAAAGGAATTTATTTTGGTAAGACGACGGAACAGAAGATCCAGGGAATTGTTGAAAGCTACCCGAATACGAGGCTCAGGAGGGTAATAGTTTCTTATGCACAGATGGTAATTACGGTACTGCTGGCAGTAGCGTTGAATTTATTCTGGCTGTTCATATAGATAGGAGAGAAGTATGATTCGTGAAAAATGGTATGAATGGAAGAACTGGAGAGAGATGGTACATACAACATGGAATCCCAAAGATCCGGGAGTGATCAGGATTCATCTGATTCCGCCGCGGTTTAAGTGGTTTCATGTTGTTCCGTCCGTCGCGATACTGAACGGGAATCAGATCATACCCGTTAATGAGTCATGGGCGATTCTGCTGACGGAATTTATCAAACAGCTGAACCGTTACGGGGACGGCGAAATGTCGGAAGAAGACTTAGCGGAAATGATCGAGATTGTTTGTGGAAATATGAAAAAGATCTATCCCTATACAGATGAGGAGTTGTTTCGGGAAGATTTGATGGTGATTGCAGAGGTTTTTGAAAGTATTGCCAGGGGGCAGACGCCAGAGATTGATATTGGGCAGATGGATATCGGTTCTTATGCGCCGTATATGACAGCGCCGCACCGCATGGATCTTATGGTCAGCGCTATGGAAAAGGACGGTCATTGGAATTGTAACCAGCACTGCCTGCACTGCTATGCTGCCGGCCAGCGTTATGCTGGTGTAAAAGAATTAGATACAGATGCGTGGAAGGAGATTATTGCCAGATGTAAGAAAGCGAAGATTGTGCAGCTTACATTTACCGGAGGAGAGCCTACACAGAGGAAGGATCTGTTTGAGCTGATCTACGCTGCGCGCTGGTTTGTAACCCGGCTGAACACCAATGGAGTGCGGCTGACGGAGGATTACTGCCGAAAGTTAATGGAAGCGGAGCTTGATAACGTACAGATTACCTTTTATTCGGCAAACCGGGAAATTCATAATAAATTGACAGGTGCAGATCACTACGATGAGACGGTGAGCGGTATCAGAAACGCTCTTAAAGCGGGACTGTCCGTGAATGTGAATACGCCTCTGTGCAGAGAGAACGCGGAATATACAGATACGGTGAGATTCTTACAATCTCTGGGAGTCGTCTATGTAACCTGTTCCGGCCTGATTCCCACAGGCAATGCTGCAAGGCGGGAGTCTGTATTCATGAAGCTGTCCAGAGAGGAGATCACGGAAGTTGTAAAAAAAGCCGCCGCATACTGCTGGGAGTATGGCATGGAAATCAGCTTTACTTCTCCGGGCTGGATCACAGAAGAAGATCTGCGGAAAATGGGACTTAGCGTTCCCTCCTGCGGCGCGGCATTAAGTAATATGGCGGTGACGCCTGCGGGAGATGTAGTTGCCTGTCAGAGCTGTCTGAACAGAGAAATATTCGGCAATATGCGAAATACAGAGTGGAAAAAAATCTGGAATCATCCGGCAAGTAAGCGGTATCGGGAATTTTCCAGAAAAATGGAACAAAGCTGTCCTCTGGGAGAAGACTGATTCATAGATCAGAGAGAAGGAAAAACACAATGAACAGATATAAAAGAAATCTTTTTGGTATCCTGCTGGGTATAGTGCTGTTGCTATCCATGGACACGGCCGTATCGGCGGCGAAGCCTTTGGATGAGATAGAGAAAGAGACGATATGGCTCAATGTGCAGTCGAACGGCTCTGTGCATATTATCTATGAGATTGACTGGAAGGTATTAGACAGCACAACGGATGGTCCCTTAACATGGGTAAAGATTGGGATTCCGAATGAATATGTGGAGGAGATGACTCCTCTAAGCGGCAGTATAGAGAAGATGGATTATTATGGATCCGGAGGAGATTATGTGAGGCTGGATCTAAACCGTGAATATCATGCGGGAGAGACGGTTAAGATGAAATTTGCCATCCTTCAGCATAGAATGTATGAAGAGTCAGCGGACGGATATCAGTATCATTTCACGCCGGGCTGGTTTGACGATATCGCCGTAAAGGAGCTGTTGATCTTCTGGAAATATGGTAAAGATACAATATCGGGTATGCAGATGGACGCTGCAGGTGAGAATTACTTCGCATATCATCAAAATCTGCAGCCGGGCGGCCGGGTAGACGCTGAGGTCTTTTATCCGGCAGGAACCTACCAGTTTAACGATGATTATAAAAAAAGCGTATCATCGGTTTCCTCGTTTATCAGGATCGCGGCAATATTTACCGGTGTATTTGGCCTTATTATATATGCAGTTATACTCTATGCAGGAAGAAACAAAAAGGAGATCAAAGACAGCTATAAACAGAATCGGGGATTGGGAAGCGTGTATGTAAGCTCTTCCGGACATAGAAGACATATTTACGGCCGTGGAGGCGGATGTGCTTGTGCCTGCGCTTGTGCCTGTGCCTGCGCAGGGGGAGGCAGGGCCGGATGTTCGAGGAAAGATTTCTATAAGTGTTGAAAATTTAGTATATTAATGGTATGGTGTATACGCTGGTATAACGAATAAATAAAATTTGTTATACCAGATAAAAGAGGAGATTATACAGGCAATGGGTAAGAAAAATGTTTTGAAAGGAATCTGTTTTGTAGTTGTATTTGTAATATTATTTGGGATTTTTTCCGCAGTATTCATGCCGAAATGGAGCTTCGCCCGCAGTGACGAGACACAGACGAGGATACAGGCGTTTTACAGGCAGGAAAAGAATTCGCATGATGTTATTTATGTGGGGGCAAGCTTTGCATACTGTGCGATATCACCCCTTAATATCTGGGAGGAACAGGGGATCACCGGTTATGTATTTGCAGGAACCGGGCAGAAAGTATGGCTGAGTACTTATTACCTTAAGGAAGCGTTGAAGTACCAGACTCCCAGAGTGGTTGTTTTTGAGGTGGGAGCAATCTTCGACGAGGAAGAAGCAACGGAGGGAAATAACCGTAAAAATATCGACTATATGCGCTGGTCGCCTGAAAAACTGAGAGCGATCAAGACAATCTGCGACAACACGGGAGAGTCAAAGAAAGAGTATCTGATTCCGTTTCTTCGGTACCATTCCAGATGGCGCGAGCTGGAACAGAAAGATTTTCATATACAGGGAGATACTTCCTATCATATGATGGGGACGCTTGCGTGGCGCGCCACAAGACCTGCCTCAGAAAAGAAAATTAAAAAGTATGAAGCATGGAAGGAGCAGACGGCAAAAACTTCTGAACTGGAGGTAGGAGAAAGGTGCCGGGACGCTGTGCTGGAGATGAAAAGGATCTGTGAAGAAAGAGGAATTGAATTTATGATGATGCGGGCGCCGACTCTTGAATGGTCCATGGAAGCTGTGCAGGCTGTACAAAAGTTTGCAGACGAGAATGGGATCCCTTATCTTGATATGAACCTGTATAGGGAAGAGACGGGAGTGGACTGGACCACAGATACCCCGGATAAAGGAGAGCATCTGAATGTTCTCGGGTGTAAAAAGGCGTCCTCATTTTTCGGAGCATATCTGAAAGATCATTATAAGTTTGATACAAAGTTAAGCGACAAAAACCGGAGATTCTGGGATGAATCCGCTAAAGAGTATCATGCGGTGATTGAGGCATATAGGTCTGAGGAACAGAAAAAGCAGTAAAAGCTGATATGGTTAAATCGTTAAGGAGGGTACATAAAGATGATAATCAGTGCAAAATATCTTATGACGGGAGACGGACAGACGGTCCTTAAGGACAGGGCAGTTCTGACAGGTGCGGATGGCAGGATTCAGAAGATTGCCGGTAAGGAAGAGCTCGTCCGCGAGTTTCCAGAAGAGGAAGTAAAGGACTATGGCGAGGCTACGATACTGCCGGGACTTTGCGATATGCATGCTCATCTGGGATACTATTATTCACAGCCGGACAGCTTTAATTACGGACCGCAGCTTATCATGCTCTATGCTCTGCAGCATGCGCAGGCGGCATTTGAGCGGGGGATTACGTCCGTGCGTGATATGTGTTCGGCACATGGGGTATGCAGGAATTTAAAGCTGGCGGCAGAGAAGGGATTTGTCGTTGTGCCGAAGATCACCCATACAGATGCAGGGATGTGTATGACAGGCGGGCATGCATGGGATGAGGCAGAAGAAGTGGACGGCCCGTGGGAGATCCGCAGGGAGATCCGCAGACAGGTGCGCGACGGGGCGGACTGGGTGAAGATCCTTACTACGCACCGTTCCCATATTCCGGAGTTTACGCAGGAAGAGCTTGATGCGGCAGTTGATGAGTGTCACAGAAGAGGCATCAAGTGCGGCGTTCATGCGGGGACGAATCCCGGTATCCAGATGTGTATCGATGCGGGATTTGATACGATTGAGCATGCTACTTTTATGACCGTTGACCACGCAAAGCAGATGGCGGAAAAGGGGATCGCGTGGACGCCTACCATTATGGCGTATACGCTGTTGTATGATATCTGCAGGGAAAAGATGGAGAATCATGCGGGAACCCCGGTAAATGATCCGGTTATGCAGAAAGAGATCAATGATTACCAGTATTTTGAGCCGGCGTATAAGGCTTACAGAGATAATTTCAAAGCATTTTACGATACAGGCGTTACGGTGATCGCCGGGACGGACATGGTGATGTACCAGTCACCGTTTCTGCCTCTTAACAGAGAGCTGCAGTATATGGTAGAATACGGCATCACTCCGGTACAGGCGATCCAGACGGCAACTTCTAATCCGGCGAAGGTTCTTGGAGTGGAAGATAAGAGGGGACTCATAAAGGAAGGCATGGAGGCCGATATCCTCGTTGTAGGCGGGGATCTGAGCAAGGATATAATGTGTCTAAATGATGTGAAGCTTGTGACGATGGACGGAAAACGTGTGTTTGAGGACGGAATCAGGTACGTCGGGACAGGGAATATGTATATGTAAGAGAACGATTCGATCTTATAAGAAAGACAGGAGCGCTGCGTTGTGAATGGTGATTCAAACTTGCGGCGCTCCTGTCTTGAACTCTGGGATATGTGAAGAACGATCAGATGTCTTGCAAGATCTTAAATCTCCCGTGTATATTCTTTCAGCCACTCTCTTTCTTCATCTGTCAGGTGAGGGCCGATCTTTTCATATACGTCCTTGTGGTATTGATTCAGCCATTCGCGCTCATCTCGGCTCATCTCTTCCGGGTCAATGCCGTCAAGGTCGATCGGAGCAAAGGTTACGGTCTCAAAATACATGAACTGTCCGTATTTATTTTTCGTGCCTTTTCTTACGATAAATTCGTTCTCGATACGGATACCGAACTGTCCGTCCTCATAGATACCCGGCTCGTCGGTGATGACCATGCCTTCTTCCAGCTGGTGGTGTTCATTCTTGCTTGGCACCACATACCAGCGGAAGCCTGTCGGTGCTTCATGGATATTGCCAAGATATCCGACGCCGTGGCCGGTGCCGCACTGGTAGTCAAGGTCAAGGTCCCAGATCGGGCCTCTTGCCAGCACGTCAAGATTATAGCCGTAGCAGCCGTAGAGGAATCTTGCCCGTGACAGGCGCATCATAGCGCGTACAACTGCGGTGAAGTATTTTTTCATCTGCTGGTCTACGGAGCCTAAGACAAAGGTTCTTGTAATGTCCGTGGAGCCTTCATAGTATCCGCCGCCGGTATCGTTTAAGAAAAATGCGCCGGATTTTAACTGTACGTCGGACTCCTTGGAAGGAGAGTAGTGCATCATGGCCGCGTGGTCCGCGAACGCGCATAAGGGTTCAAAGCTGTCGCGGATATAGCCTTCCTGCGCCGCGCGCAGCTCGGTTAATTTTGCGGCGGAGCTTAACTCGGTAATCGGTTCCTTATCATAACGGTTCTTGATCCAGTACATGAATTTTGTGATGGCAATGCCGTCTTTGATGTGGGCTTCTTTTATATTTTCAAGCTCTACGTTATTTTTCATGGCTTTCATGAGAATGGTAGGGTTGGCAGCTTCCACGATGTTACACGGGATGTTCTTATAAAGCGCGTAGTTCATCTTCATGGGATCGATCAGAGCAGTGCTGTCGGCGCCTAATTTTTTGATATCTTCGTAGATATCGTTGTAGGGGTGGATCGTCACTTTGTTTTTCGCCAGTTCTTCGTGAATCTGATCATTAAGTTTTGCATCGTCCACATAAAGCTCTACCTTATCCATCGTTACGATGGCATAGGAAAGAAGCAGTGGGAAGAAATCAATATCATCCCCGCGGATGTTAAGAAGCCAGCATACATCGTCAAGGGAGGCGATAATATGGGTATCGGCCCCGTGTTCTGCAATAGCCTTTCTTACGCGGGAAAGCTTTGATGCGGAGCTTTCACCGGAATATTTTTCCTCTAAGAAAAACGCTGGTTTTTTGGAAAGGGATGGGCGCTCTTCCCAGATCGCGTCGATCAGGTCCTCTGAGTAATTGATGTTAATATTTTTTGCAGACAGGGCTTTCTCGTATTCCTGTCCCTCGCCCATGGAGAGAACGCGTCCGTCAAAGCCTACTGTGCCGCCCTCCGGGATATTTGCCTGAAGATATTCAGCGATGGACGGCGTATCGCCCACGAACATTTTCATCAGACGGATACCGCTGCCTGCGAGCTGGTTCTCCGCCTGAAAGAAATATCTTCCGTCGGTCCAGAGCCCCCCGTCGTCTTTTGTAATCACCGCAGTTCCGTAGGAACCGCTGAAACCGGTGATGAATTTTCGGGCTTTAAAATGTTCCCCTACATATTCGCTCTGATGGAAGTCCGCAGTAGGGACAACGTATGCGTCAATGTTCTTTTCGGCCATTAGCGAGCGAAGCTTATCAACTCTTTCTGCTGCATTCATTGTGAAAAACCTCCTTAATATTTGAAAAATCTATTTTACATATTTTACCATAAAATGTATGGAAACGCTATGATTTCCTAAATACTGCCGCTTTTCTGTTCTTATGTATCTGTGTATTTTTGCAGCGTTGTGCTATCCGTGGATTATGATAGGAGAGGTGCGGTATAACCTGCTCTCTTTTGCTAAGTGTCTTAAGACGGAGGGCGCCGCAAGTATTATAGAGCGTGCCGGCGTTGCGCCGGATCCGTCCTATGCGGCAGGACTGGCTGTGAGTCTGTATATGTATCTGGCCTTTTTTATTTTATGTGTCTTATATCTGATTACCATGTACTTAAGGAAAGACTGGTATTTGAATGCGGCTGCGCTTCTGATAGCGATTTTCTTCACCTATGCCGGAATGTGGGAATATATGATTGGAACGATCTGCAGCAATGCTGTGGAGGCGATTCTGTTTCCGGGAGTATTGATGGCTTTTTCGGGCATCGAGTGCATCGGGCGGAAGATGATTGAGATTTGGGACAGGGAAGTTGTAGACAAAGCCGAGTATGAGAAAAAGGAGAGAAGAGAGAGGGCAAAGCGCAAGGCGAGGCTTTATTTTCCGGGGAAATATAACTGTTTGTTTTTCCGAGTTATATGGAAAAATTTTGTCGGGAATCTGAAAGAATATTCGGTGCTTCTTCTCTGCAATATGCTTGTGTTTGCTTTTGTAGTGTCAGGATTCGGGATGCAGGCTCTTGTAAAAGAAGGGGATATGAGCTATAAGACCGGCTATCCGGCAGGTGCGGGAAAAGTTTTACTCAGAGGTCTGGTTGAACTGGGAATCGTGGGGCTTCTTATGCTTGTCCTTCTGCTTCTTTACTATCTCAGGAAAAGGCTTCCGGAGTACGGAGTATTTAAGACACTGGGAATCCGGACAAAAACCATCTATTCCTGCCTGGGTGCGGAGCTTGGTATCGGAACGGCTGTATCGCTGATCTTCGGAGGCGTATTGGGAGTTATCATGGTAACTTTGTTTCGGAGCAGTGCAGGCGGCGGGAGTGCAGACTGGTTTTCTCCGCTGCTCTTTTTGAAGGCGGCGGCAATTATGCTTCTGATTTATTTAGTGACATTTTTTGCGACCCATGATTTGTTCGTGGGATTTCGGATGGGAAGCGCTACAGAGCTTCAGATGATGAAAGAATGGATACCGGGACATTTTCAATTTTTATTTGCGGCGGCGGGCATTTTCAGATTACGCATTTGATCAAGAAATATCCGTATGAACTGTCCGGAGGAGAGCGCCAGAGAGTGGCCATCTGCCGGGCGCTGATCAACCAGCCGGAATTGATTCTGGCGGACGAGCCTACCGGGAATCTAGATTCGAAATCGGGAAAGATTGTGATAGAGGCGCTAAACAGAATCTATAACGAGTATAAAAAGACGATCGTCATGGTTACGCATGACCCGCAGATTGCGAGCAACTGCAGCCGGATTCTGTTTCTTAAGGACGGAAATATTCTGGACGTTCTGGAAAAAAACGGAGATCAGGAGGAGTTCTACCAGAGAATACTGGGGCGCATGGCAGAGCTTTAGGCCTGCGGATACTTTGAAGAACCGGAAATTATAGATTCCTAAAATAAATTTAATAATGTGAAAACTTAAGTTTTCCTTAAAAGTTTTTGTTGTCTTTTTGGAAGTATTGTGATAACATCATAGTGTCAAAAGCTTTTATTTGTTAAATTTACCAAATAAAAGCAAAATTTATAGTTTGGAGGGTAAAACTCATGGGAAACACAAAAAAGGGATTTCCATTTGGCTTTTATGTATGTAGCTTGTCATTTACGTTCGAGCGTCTTGCATACTACGCGGCGAAATGGGGACTCACAATCTTCATTGCTGCAAAGGCAGTAAATGGCGGTCTTGGTCTTGATAAGACAGTAGGAGCGACAATGTCGGCGAACCTCGTAGCTCTTACTTATATTACTCCTATTATCGGAGGGTATATTGCTGACCGCTGGATCAGCCCGCGTCTTCTTGTTCCGATTGGAGAAATCCTGATGGGACTTGGTTATCTGTGCGCGTGGAAAGCAAACGGAATCGGAATGCTCTGGGCAATGGTTATTCTTGTTGCGGTTGGTACTGGCTTCTTTAAAGGAAACGTATCTGGTATCAACGGACGTCTGTTCCCGCTCGCTGATGCGGATGAGCTGGATACCGTGTTCAGTCTTCAGTACTCATTTGTAAACATCGGTTCTTTCTGCGGAACGACATTCCTGTCACTGCTTGCAAAGGCTGCTGGATACCGTATGCTGTTCCTTGTCTGTGGAATCGCTCTGTTCGTTGACTGCTTATGGTGGCTGTTCGGTATGAAGTTCTTCGGCGATGCCGGAAAGAAGCCGTTCCTTGTTGATAATCGTGTAGAGGATGTTAATAAGGAAGAGAAGGATACGACTCCGCTTACGAAGCTTGAGAAGAACCGCGTGATTTCTATCATCATCGTAACGATCTTCTCCGGTATTTTCTGGACAATCTGGTATATGGTATACAATCCGGTATACTTCGAGTTCGGTCCGACAAGCGAGGCAGGTCTTGGCTGGGCAAACTGGAACATCGGTTCCTTTACGATGCCGACTGCATGGTTTGACTCCATGAACGGTCTGCTTTGTATCATCCTGTGTCCGGTATTTGCAGGAATCTGGGCAAAGATGAGACAGAGACCGCAGGGAGACATCGGTATGTTTAAGAAGACGGCGCTCGGAATTATTATCCTTGGTCTTACGCCGGCAACGATGGTATTAGCTGCTGTCCTTGCAGGTTCAGGAACAAAGGAGCCGGTAGGTATCTGGATTATCGTGCTGGCAGCGGTTTCTATGACAGTGGGCGAGGTTATCTTCTCACCTCTTGGAAACTCTTTCATCAGCAAATATGCTCCGAAGAAACTGCTCGGAACACTGCTTGGTATCTGGCCATTGGCAATCTTCTTTGCTTCAAAGGGAAGTGCAGAGCTTTATAAAGTACTGTCCAAGATGGATTTCATCAAGGGTTACGGTATGGTTGCAATTGTGATCATTGCTTGTGGTGTGATCATGTTCGCATTTTCCGGCAAGGTTGACAGGATGGTAGAAGGAGAATAGTCTTTATTCTTACATAAGCTGGGGGTATCGTGGGATGGCCGGTGACTGGCTGTCAGGCGGTACCCTTATTTTTGGCAGGAAGGAATATTTCTGAACTGTAAAATTACAGACAGAAAGGATGGAATTATGGCATATAGTTACCGGGTAAAATATGAAGAGACAGCAGAGACGCTGGAACCGGTCTGCGAATTGTTTGATGTAGATAACAGTGAGATCACGATGCGGTTTGTCGCGGCGGCGCTGGGAGTATTTGTGCTTGTGTTTATGTTTATTTACGGAGATCCGGGCGGGGGTACGCTGCCGGGGCTTTTGTTATTTTTTGTGAAATTTCTGGCTGCATGGGCGGCGCTTGCCGCTGCGGCTATGATTATAAATAAAACAGTCTGGAGAAAAGCGGTCCGGGCGACGGCTGTCGGGGATGCGGAAGAGATGTACAAATTCCGGAGAGAGAAAAACGGAAAAAACATTACTTCGCAGATAGATTTTTATGAGGATCGTTTTGAGAGCGTAACGAAGATCAAGACACGTGCATTCGATTATGGACGTGCCATAAAATTGCTGGAGTCGGAGCGCGCCTTCGGGATTGTGATCAAAACGGATAAAAATATAAGAGCTGTCATCGGTTTTCCGAAAGAAGCTCTTGTAGATGCGGATATGGAAGAGTTTAAAAATTTTCTGCTGGAAAGATGTCCGAATGTAAAAAATAAAATAAAAAAATTACGGTAAAACGGCTGCTGTAATACAAAATTGGCCTGCGGGGGTTCGGCATGCATTTGTTACCCCGCAGGTTTTTATTTTGTTATTCGTTCACTCTCATGCCATTCGCAAAGGCGGAGGGAACTGTAACTTCATTTTGTGAAATATGAGACAATAAATGGAAAAGTAGTTGCAGACCTTTAAAAAAGGGGATATAATATAAATTGGCAAAAATTTGGTCATGCTTTTACATGTTTCATAACGACCAATTTTAATATGTAAGGAAAATGGAGGGCTAGACTATGGGCAACATAGCAACAGAAAATGCAGCGGGCAGAAGAATTACGAATTTGCTTGATGCAGGAAGCTTTGTTGAAATCGGCGGGGCTGTTACAGCCAGAGCAACTGATTTTAACATGCGGGAAAAAGAGACCCCGGCAGACGGTGTCATTACCGGCTACGGTGTGATCGACGGGAATTTAGTGTATGTTTACAGCCAGGATGCTTCCGTCCTGAACGGAGCGATGGGCGAGATGCATGCGAAGAAGATTGTGAATATTTATGATATGGCAATGAAGATGGGAGCACCGGTGATCGGTCTGATCGATTGCGCGGGGCTTAGGCTTCAGGAAGCGGCGGATGCGTTGAACGCCTTTGGAACACTGTATCTGAAGCAGTCTATGGCTTCCGGCGTAGTGCCGCAGATTTCCGCAATTTTTGGGACATGCGGCGGCGGGCTTTCCCTTGTTCCGGCACTTACAGATTTTACGTTTATGGAAAGTTCAAAGGCAAGATTATTTGTAAATTCTCCGAATGCGATCGCAGACAACAATATCTCCAAATGTAATACTTCATCGGCAGAATATCAGAGCGAGAAGGCTGGTCTTGTAGACGGAATCGGTACAGAAGAAGAAATTCTTGCTAATATCCGTACCCTTATCTGCATGCTTCCGTCTAACAACGAGGAGGACAGCTCCTACAGTGAGTGTACAGATGATCTGAACAGAGTCTGTGCGGATATTGAGAATGCGGCGGATGACGCGGCGATCATTCTTTCTGATATTTCAGACGGATCTGCGTTTTTCGAGACGAAGAAGGATTTTGCAAAAGATATGGTAACAGGATTTATTCGTCTGAATGGCATGACGGTAGGCGCTGTTGCGAATCGCTCAAAGGTATATAATGAAGAATCCGAGACAGTGGCAGAGTTTGACGGCTCGCTGTCAGCGGACGGCGCCATGAAAGCAGCAGAGTTCATTGAGTTCTGTGATGCGTTCAACATTCCGGTTCTTTCGATTACGAATGTTTCTGGATTTGCAGCCACCGTATATGATGAGGCTCATCTTGCGAAGGCGGCGGCGAAGCTTACCTTTGCATTTGCCAACGCGACGGTTCCGAAGGTGAATGTTGTTGTGGGCAAGGCGTTTGGAAGCGCTTATGCAGTGATGAACAGCAAAGCAGTGGGTGCGGATATGGTATATGCATGGCCGTCGGCAGAGATTGGCATGATGGATGCGGGTCTGGCGGCAAAGATCATGTATGCAGGCTCTGACGCAGAGATATTAAAAGAGAAAGCGGCTGAATACAGAGAGCTTCAGACAAGCCCATTATCAGCGGCGAGAAGAGGATATGTTGATACAATCATCGATCCGGCCGATACGAGAAAATATGTGATCGGCGCTTTTGAGATGTTATTCACAAAAAGAGAGGACCGTCCGATGAAAAAGCATGGTGCGGTTTAGAGAGGTGAGGCAAATTGAAGAAGAAAATTAGCTTATTATTATGCATGATCGCTGCTGTGCTTTGCTTTTCTGCCTGCGGGAACAAGGAAAGCGCACAGTATGATGAGGAATCGCTTACGCAGGTAGCGGATTTCCTCATTGGCTATTGTGCGGAGGCTGATGAGGCAGCGCTCGGAGAGTGGAGCGAGCTGTCAGAATTCGCCATTAACCTGCAGCTTACAGAGGCAGGACTTCCTTTTGAGGCAGAGAGTTTCTTAGGTGTTCTTGACAGTTGGAAGGCAGGAATCACAGAGTGCGGAAGCTATGTGGAGCATGGCGACTACCGCTTCAAGGAGACGAATGGAAAAATTGAAGTCAGCACCGATGCGAAATTTGAGAAACGCGATGCAGTGATTTCTTTTATGTTTGACAGTGAGTCGAAGCTTGAGAGCATGGATTTCAGCGCTAATATGGAGACGGGCGAGATTTTAAAGAAGGCAGGTCTTAACACAGTGCTTGGAATGGGAACAGTATTTTGTGTTTTGATACTGATTGCATTTATTATTTCTCTGTTTAAATTCATTCCGGCAATTCAGGCGGCATTCACAAAGAAGCCGCAGGAGGCACAGGAAGTAAAAGAAACGGCAGCGCCAAAAGCATCGTCTGTGCCTGCTGTTGAAGCCGAGTTTGATGATGCGGAGCTGATCGCGGTCATATCTGCGGCAATCGCGGCTACAGAGGCTCAGGCAGGAGCACAAATCAGCACAGATGGATTTTTTGTAAGAAGTATCAGACGCCGTCCATCGAATAAATGGAATTCAAAGTAAAATCTAGGAGGATATCAAGATGAAAAATTATACGATCACAGTAAACGGTAATGTATATGATGTTACAGTGGAAGAAAAAGGCGCAGGCGCGGCACCGGCTGCAGCGGCACCGGCGGCAGTCCCGGCGGCAGCGCCAAAAGCGGCGCCAAAGGCGGCACCGAAAGCTTCGGCTGGCGCAGGCTCTGTAGAAGTGAAGGCAGGCGCGGCAGGAAAGGTATTTAAGATCGAGGCAAATGTAGGACAGAGCGTGAAGAAAGGCGATCCGGTTGTAATTATTGAAGCAATGAAGATGGAGATTCCGGTTGTAGCTCCAGAAGACGGAACAGTTGCGAGTATTGACGCGGCAGTAGGCGATGCAGTTGAGGCTGGCGCGGTACTGGCTACATTAAACTAAAGTGAGACATATCAGAAGAATAAGTCTTTTGAAATGAACACGACTGGAGGTTAAAAAATGGAATATATTACAAATACATTAGGAAACCTCATACAACAGACAGCGTTCTTAAACCTTACGGGCGGAAACCTGATCATGATAGCTGTTGCATGTTTTTTCCTATATTTAGCAATTCGACATGGGTTCGAGCCATTGCTTCTCGTTCCGATTGCCTTTGGTATGCTGCTGGTTAATATTTATCCTGATATTATGCTGCATGCAGATGAATCAGCGAATGGAGTAGGAGGACTTTTGTACTACTTCTATATTCTGGACGAGTGGGCAATCCTTCCGTCGCTTATTTTCATGGGCGTCGGCGCAATGACTGATTTCGGACCTTTGATTGCCAATCCCAAGAGTTTCCTCTTAGGCGCGGCAGCACAATTTGGTATTTTTACGGCTTATCTGGGAGCAATGGCAATGGGATTTTCAGATAAAGCGGCAGCGGCGGTTTCCATTATCGGAGGAGCGGACGGGCCGACGTCCATCTTCCTTGCAGGAAAGCTGCAGCAGACGGCGATCATGGGGCCGATCGCGGTGGCGGCATATTCCTATATGGCGCTTGTTCCGGTTATTCAGCCGCCGATCATGAAGCTTTTGACGACAGAAAAAGAGCGTAAGATCAAGATGGAGCAGCTTCGTCCGGTATCCAAGCTTGAGAGGATCCTTTTCCCAATCATCGTTACGATCGTCGTATGTATGATCCTTCCGACGACAGCGCCGCTTGTAGGTATGCTGATGCTTGGTAATCTGTTCCGTGAGTGCGGCGTTGTAAGACAGCTTACAGAGACAGCGTCCAATGCGCTGATGTATATTGTAGTCATCCTGCTCGGAACATCGGTAGGCGCAACGACGAGCGCGGAGGCTTTCCTTAACTGGGATACGATCAAGATCGTAATCCTCGGTCTTGTGGCGTTCTCAGTCGGTACGGCGGCCGGCGTGCTGTTCGGAAAACTGATGTGTATTGCAACCCATGGAAAGGTTAATCCGCTGATCGGGTCTGCCGGAGTATCTGCGGTTCCGATGGCAGCCAGAGTATCCCAGAAGGTAGGGGCGGAGGCGGATCCGACCAATTTCCTTCTGATGCATGCGATGGGACCGAACGTTGCGGGAGTGATCGGTACGGCGGTAGCGGCCGGTACATTTATGGCGATCTTTGGCGTTATATAAACCTTGAATAATATTTTTGGAGGATATGAAATGGCAGAAATAGAGAAAAAACCAATTAAGATTACAGAGACGATCTTACGTGATGCGCATCAGTCCCTCATTGCGACGCGTATGACGACGGAACAGATGCTTCCGATCGTTGATAAGATGGATAAAGTGGGCTATCATTCAGTGGAATGCTGGGGCGGCGCTACTTTTGACGCCTCTCTTCGTTTTCTGAAGGAAGATCCGTGGGAGAGACTTCGGAAGTTCCGTGACGGATTCAAGAACACAAAGCTTCAGATGCTGTTCCGCGGACAGAATATTCTGGGGTACCGTCCTTATGCAGACGACGTAGTAGAGTATTTTGTTCAGAAATCTGTTGCAAACGGTATCGATATTATCCGTATTTTTGATTGCCTGAATGACCTTCGTAATCTGCAGACAGCAGTTACAGCGGCAAATAAGGAGAAGGCCGATGCGCAGGTTGCCCTTTCCTATACGCTTGGCGATGCCTACACGATGGAATACTGGGTAGATATTGCGAAGAGAATCGAAGACATGGGTGCGAATTCGATCTGTATCAAGGATATGGCGGGACTTTTAGTGCCATATAAGGCTACAGAGCTGATTGGTGCGTTAAAAGAGGCTGTAAGCCTTCCAATCCAGCTTCACACACATTATACGTCCGGCGTTGCTTCCATGACTTATCTGAAAGCGGTAGAGGCGGGCGTTGACGTGATCGATACGGCAATGTCACCGTTTGCCCTTGGAACAAGCCAGCCAGCGACAGAGGTTATGGTTGAGACATTCAAGGGAACGCCTTATGATACGGGATTCGACCAAAATCTCCTTGCTGAGATCGCAGATTACTTCCGTCCGATCCGTGACGAGGCGTTAGAGAGCGGACTATTGAATCCGAAGAACATGGGCGTTAACATTAAGACGCTGCTTTATCAGGTGCCGGGCGGTATGCTCTCCAACCTGACATCACAGCTTAAGGAGCAGAATGCGGAAGATAAATATTACGATGTTCTTGAGGAGGTTCCGAAGGTACGTCAGGATCTCGGCGAGCCGCCGCTTGTAACTCCTTCCTCACAGATCGTAGGTACGCAGGCAGTATTTAACGTGCTTATGGGCGAGCGCTATAAGATGGCGACCAAGGAGACAAAGGATGTCTTAAGCGGAAAATACGGCGCTACCGTAAAACCGTTCAACGAAGAGGTAAGAAAGAAGGTTCTCGGCGAGAATGCAGAGATTATCACATGCCGTCCGGCAGATCTTATTGCAGACGAGCTTGATACTTTAAGAGGCGAGATGTCACAGTGGAGCCAGCAGGACGAGGACGTACTGTCCTATGCGCTGTTCCCGCAGGTGGCGACAGATTTCTTCAAATACCGCGAAGCACAGCAGACAAAGATAGACCAGACCGTAGCAGATACGGAGAATGGAAGCTATCCCGTATAAAGTGCAGAATAAAAATCCCGGAATGCAGGATGTATCTTGTGTTCCGGGATTTTTTCACGATATTTGTTGAATGTTGGGGGACTCTCGGTTATAATAATTAGATGTGGAACTTTAGAAGGACGGATTGTACTATGGGGAAAAACGATGATTTACAGCGGAAACTTGAGGAGGGCTACAGCCGGTTCAGCAAAGGGCAGAAGAAGCTTGCTGATTTTATCCGGAATGACTATGACAAGGCTGCTTTTTTGACGGCGGCCAGGATGGGTGAAGAGGTTGGCGTCAGCGAGTCCACGGTGGTGAGATTTGCCATGGCGCTTGGGTATGACGGATATCCGGGATTCCAGAAGGCTCTTGGAGAGCTTGTGCGCATGAAGCTGAATTCCATTCAGCGAATGGAGGTTACTTATGGGCGGATCAGTCAGGGCGAGATTCTTGCGACCGTGCTCCAGTCGGATATTGATAAGATCAAGATGACGCTGGGGGCGATGGACCATGAGATTTTTGAACTGGCGGTAGAGACGATCCTTACGGCGAGGAAGGTCTATGTGATCGGAATCAGGAGCTGCGCGCCTCTGGCAAGTTTTCTGGCATTTTACCTGAATCCGATCTGTGAGAATGTAACCTTGGTGAATACGAACAGCGCCAGTGAGATTTTTGAACAGCTGATCCGGGTGGATGAGAGGGATGTGATCATCGGCATTAGCTTCCCGAGATACTCTATGCGTACCTTAAAGGCTCTGGAATTTTGCAGCAACAGAAAGGCCAAGGTGATTACTCTTACGGACAGTATTCATTCACCTATGACGCTTTATTCCTCCTGCAATCTGATCGCGAGGAGCGATATGGCTTCTATCGTAGACTCTCTGGTGGCTCCTCTCAGCGTGATCAATGCGCTTGTAGTTGCGCTCTGCATGAAAAAGCAGGATGAGGTGATTAAGACTCTTGAGACGCTGGAGGATATCTGGGACGAGTATCAGGTGTACAGCAAGGATGAGCTTAACATGCTGGGAGATAAGGTGGAGCTTACAAAACCTTTGGAAATCGGAGAAGAGGCGGATGAGTAAGGTTTTAGTGATAGGCGGCGGAGCTGCGGGTATGTTTGCGGCTATCGCGGCGGCGGAAAACGGAAATGAAGTGTTTCTATATGAGAAGAATGAAAAGCTTGGAAAGAAGCTGTTTATTACAGGAAAAGGGAGATGCAATCTTACCAATGCCTGTGATATGGATACGCTCTTTGCGTCGGTTGTGAGCAATCCGAGATTTTTATACAGCAGTTTTTATAATTATACGAATCAGGATGTGATAGCCTTTTTTGAGAAAGCGGGCGTTGCGACGAAGACAGAACGAGGCGGCAGGGTGTTCCCGGACTCAGATCACTCTTCGGATGTAATAAAGGGACTTGAACGGGAGCTCAAGAGACGAAATGTGAAGGTGAAGCTACATGCGGAAGTGAAAGATATAAAAGTGCGCGGCGAAAGATTTGAGAAACTCATTTTTACGGATGGAAATGAAGCAGAAGGAGATTGCTGCATCGTAGCGACAGGAGGGCTTTCATACAAAACGACCGGGTCTACAGGGGACGGTTATCGTTTTGCAGAAACAATGGGCCATACGATTAGGCCTTGCATCCCATCTCTGGTTCCGGTTGAGACAAAGGAACTCTGGGTATCTGAACTTCAGGGGTTGTCCCTCAGAAATGTAGAGGTAACAGTCAGAGACGGGCAGAAGAAGCTTTATCAGGAATTCGGGGAGATGCTATTTACCCATTATGGCGTCAGCGGGCCGTTGCTGCTTAGCGCCAGCAGCCGTGTGGGAAGGAAACTTATGGAAAAATCTTTGACGCTGGAGATTGACCTGAAACCGGCTCTCGATGAGGAGGCGCTTCACAGAAGGGTTCTCAGGGATTTTGAAGAAAACCAGAATCGGCAGTTTAAAAATGCGGTTGGAAGATTATTCCCTGCAAAATTGGTTCCGGTTATGATACAATTAAGCGGGATTCCGCCGGAGAAGAAGGTTCATGTGATCTCCAGAGAAGAGAGGAATGCATTTGTTCATTTGATCAAACATTTTAAGGTGACGCTTACAAAGCTCAGAGGTTTTGACGAGGCTATCATCACAAAAGGAGGGATCAGTACAAAAGAGATCAACCCGAAGACGATGGAGTCCAAACGGATAAAAGGAATTTATTTTGCAGGCGAGGTGCTGGACCTTGACGCGCTGACGGGCGGGTTTAACCTGCAGATTGCGTGGTCAACCGGATATGCGGCTGGAAAAAGTATTGAATAAAAACGGAGGTATGAAAGATGGGATATAATATAGCGATTGATGGACCGGCAGGAGCCGGAAAAAGTACGATTGCGAAGCTGGTTGCAAAAGAGAAAGGTTATATTTATGTAGATACAGGAGCCATGTACAGGGGGCTTGCCATACATTTTCTTGACAAAGGGATTCGGGCGGAGGATACGGATAAGATCATCGAGGCCTGTGAAGACGCGCAAGTTACGATCAGATATGAAGACGGAGTACAGCAGGTATATTTGAACGGACGGAATATCACTTCCCGGCTCAGGGACGAGGAAGTCGGGAATATGGCATCGAAAAGTTCGCCGGTTCCGGAGGTGCGTAAGAAGCTTTTAGAACTGCAGCAGGGGCTTGCGAGAGAACAGGATGTGATCATGGACGGCAGGGATATCGGGACATGCGTACTTCCGGAGGCGGACGTGAAGGTGTATCTTACGGCCAGTGTAGAGACGCGGGCGAAGCGCCGCTATGATGAACTGACAGAGAAAGGGATTGCTTGCAATCTTGACGAGATCGCGAAGGATATCGCAGAGAGGGATGAGCGGGATATGACACGCAAGACGGCTCCTCTCAAGCAGGCGGAGGATGCGGTGCTGATAGACAGCTCCCATATGACGATCGAAGAAGTTGTGGCGGCTATCACAGCGCTGTGCGGATAATCTGAAAAACGAGGAGGTATCTTACGTGCAGGTTGAACTGGCAAAGACGGCGGGTTTTTGTTTTGGAGTGAGGCGGGCTGTTGAGACGGTCTATCAGGAAGTCAAAAAGAATAAGGAAGGTAAGATCTATACTTACGGTCCGATCATTCACAACGACGAGGTTATCAGAGATTTGGAAGAACAGGGGGTAACGGTCTTAAATTCTCAGGAGGAATTAGAGAATCTGACAGAGGGAACGGTCGTCATTCGGTCCCACGGCGTGCCGGAAGCGGTGTGCCGGATTCTTGATGATAAAGGAATCTGTTATGTGGACGCCACCTGTCCATTTGTAAAAAAAATCCACCGGATCGTCAAAGAGGAGAGTGAGAACGGTTCCCACATCATCATTATTGGAAACGGCTCCCATCCTGAGGTTGTGGGTATCCGCGGATGGGCGAAGGGGCCGGTGGATGTAATTCAGAATGCAGAGGAAGCAGCGGAATTTACACTGGAAAAAAAGAGCCGGAAGGTCTGTGTCGTATCGCAGACGACATTTAATTACAATAAATTTCAAGAATTAGTTGAAATTATCACAAAAAAGGGGTATGATATAATTGTTTTAAATACGATTTGTAATGCCACAAAAGAGCGGCAGGAGGAAGCCGGCGGCATTGCTTCAAGGGCAGGGGCTATGATTGTCATTGGTGATAAGAAAAGCTCCAACACCCAGAAGTTATTTGAAATATGCAGCAATGCATGTGAGAATACGTACTACATACAGACACTTGGCGATTTGAATGTGAATCAATTAAGGTCCGTGGAATCAGTAGGTATCACAGCAGGGGCATCCACGCCCAACAAAATAATTGAGGAGGTTCAAAATTATGTCAGAATTAACTTTTGAACAAATGTTAGACGAATCATTTAAGACTATCAGAAATGGAGAGGTTGTAGATGGTACTGTCATCGATGTTAAACCGGATGAAATCATCTTGAATATAGGCTACAAGGCAGACGGTATCATCATGAGAAGCGAGTATACGAATGACGCGGGTGCAGACTTGACAACGATGGTTTCCGTCGGCGATCCGTTAACTGTGAAAGTCTTAAAGGTGAATGACGGAGAAGGTCAGGTGCTGTTAACTTATAAGAGGCTTGTAGCAGAGAAGGGTAATGAGAGACTGAAGGAGGCTTATGAGAATCACGAAGTATTAAGAGCGCCGGTTACTCAGATTCTCGGGGGCGGCTTGAGTGTTGTGATCGATGAAGCCAGAGTATTTATCCCTGCAAGTCTTGTTTCTGACAGCTATGAAAAGGACTTGAGCAAGTATCAGGATCAGGAGATTGAGTTTGTGATCAGCGAGTTTAATCCAAGAAGGAACCGTATCATCGGCGACAGAAGGCAGATTCTTGTGGCTGACAGAGCGCAGAAGCAGAAAGAGCTGTTTGAGAAGCTTCAGGTTGGTGATACGATAGAGGGAACTGTTAAGAATGTAACGGATTTTGGCGCGTTTGTTGATCTAGGCGGTGTGGACGGACTCCTTCATATCTCCGAGATGTCGTGGGGACATGTTGAGAATCCGAAGAAGGTATTTAAGGTAGGAGAGAGTCTGAGAGTCCTGATCAAAGATATTAATGAGACGAAGGTTGCGTTAAGTCTGAAGTTCCCTGAGACAAATCCGTGGGCGAACGCGTCTGAGAATTATGCGGTTGGTACTGTGGTAGAAGGCAAAGTGGCAAGAATGACGGATTTTGGCGCATTTGTGGAACTGGCGCCGGGTGTGGACGCGCTGCTTCATGTCTCCCAGATTTCGAAAGCGCATGTTGATAAGCCGTCAGACGTATTGTCCGTAGGTCAGGTCATTACTGCAAGGATCGTAGATCTGAATGAGGCTGACAGAAAGATCAGCTTAAGTATGAAAGTCTTGG